>ERZ1034939.1029-NODE-1029-length-14969-cov-13.383532_pt1 | contig 14969 bp, 9 predicted proteins | sample MGYA00520626_ERZ1034939 | MGnify/ENA primary metagenome ERZ1034939 (study PRJEB33766, sample SAMN09781751) | gut metagenome | biome: gut microbiome | host: Homo sapiens | place: Madagascar | study: EMG produced TPA metagenomics assembly of the PRJNA485056 data...
CAATCCAAGGGTTATACCCTAAGAGCAAACCACCCCTTTTAGGGGTGGTTTTGATGCGTTTTGAGTCCTATTGCTCCATTGTCGCTGTGTTTTTAACCCTCGTTTGTCGCATCTTCTGTGAACGGGATACAATAACTTAGTCTGTGCAGCATGGAGGTGAATATGGCCGAAGCCCGTATTGGCGTTGATATCGTTGAGATATCTCGGATGAAATCAATCTTAGAAAAGACGCCGTCGTTTGCTCGGCGCGTGTTTACCGAAGAGGAATGCGTATATTGCGATTCTACTTCCCGTCCTGCCGCTCATTATGCTAGCCGTTTTGCTTCTCGTGAGGCGGTGCTTAAGGCGCTTGGAACGGGCTTTAGCCAGGGCGTCGGCCGCAAAGACGTTTCGGTAACGCGCGATAAGCTCGGCAAACCAAAAGCGATACTTTCGGGGCGTGCTCTCGAAATTGCTCATGATTTGGGTGTCATCGAGGTCGCTCTTTCCATTACGTTGACGGGTGATTTGGCTGTCGCTAACGCTATTGCGATTACCGAGGATGCTCGACCTAAACCTAAGGAAGAAAAGGTGAGCACGAAGGAGCGCGTTGCTCAGACATTTAAAGAGGCTCGTTCTGTTTTGGATGAGCTCGAACAGCTGCAACAATCTGCTTTGTCGGAGCATCTGGTTGATGATCCGCAAGATACGCTAGGAGCATAGATGAAACCGGTTTTAAGTACCGAGGAAGTCGTCCGTCTTGAGGACATCATCGAGCGTGAGGGTACCTCGAAGGCCGAGCTTATGGAGTTAGCGGGCGAATTTGTCGCTAACGAGATTTTAAAGCTCAATCCCAATCGCGTTCTTGTGTTAGTCGGTTTTGGCAATAACGGCGGTGATGGTTGGGTTGCTGCCGATATTCTGGCTCATAAGGGCGTTGATGTGGATATCGTATCTCCCGTCGACCCCGATGAGATTCCAGCAGCCCTGGCACGCCATGTTGCACGTCGCACCGCCGGTCGCGATGTGCATGTTTGCGTCGGTCCGTCGCGTGACGAACTGGAAGTGTTGATTGGCAAGGCCGATGTCGTAGTCGATGCTATTTTTGGCACTGGTTTTCATGGTGGCTTGCGCGCCCCCTTTTCGATTTGGATTCCTACGGTTAACGACTGCGCCAATTGTGTCGTAGCCATTGATGTTCCATCGGGATTAAATGCAGAAACCGGTGTCGTTGATGACGATTGCATTCGCGCCGAGCGTACGGTAACGATGATTGCCCCTAAGATTGGGCTCTATAGTGCCGATGGCCCTGAATTTGCAGGTGATATAGTCTGCGGGGGACTGTATGAGCGCCTAGATGAGGTGATCAATGACGTTGACCATGCTGCCGAGATTGTAGAGCCGGGCGACCTCGTTGACTATTTTGCACCGCTGCCGAGCAATATCGATAAGTATTCTCGTGGCTCGGTGCTCATCGTGGCTGGTTCGGCACAGTATCCCGGTGCAGCTATTATGGCCGCGAAGTCTGCGGCTCGTGCTGGTGCCGGCTATGTGGCGGTTGCGACACCTGATGCCTGTGCCAACCTCATTCGTATGGCGTTGCCCTCTATTCCCGTCTTTGCCATACCGTCGGATTCCCGCGGTTCATTTGGAGCTGCGGCGCGCATGACGGTATGCGAGATTGCTAAGAAGTACAGCTGCGTTTTGTGCGGACCGGGCATGACGACATCCGCCGGCGCTATGCAGGTGGTTTCGGGCTTGCTTGAGCTCGAGGTGCCTTTGATCCTAGACGCCGACGCGCTTAATTGTCTTGCCAAAATTGCAATTGACGGTATCGATGGCAACCCCGAAATGTATCGCCGTGAGCAGCCGCTGGTCATGACGCCTCATTATCGCGAGCTATCGCGTTTGGTGGCCGGCGAGGAGGTCAACGATCTTGGAACCGCGATTGCCGCGGCCCAAAAGGTCGTATGGGCCGCTGGTTCGGACAATCTCGTGGTAATTGCCAAGGGGCCGACAACGGCTATTTGCGGTGTCGAGCGCGTGCTGCTGCCGCTTTCGGGTCCTGCGTCGCTGGCAACTGCTGGTTCGGGTGATGTCCTCGCGGGCATCCTAGCCGGAACGTTGGCTACCATGCGTGACGACATGGATCGCTGGGAGTTGTTGTATTCATATGCCGTTGCGCTTCATAGCTATGCCGGTTTTGCTGCGGCGGCGGAGTTTGGCGAGAAAAGCGTTATCGCGACTGATTTGATTGATCTCATCGGTCCTGCTATGGAGCTGGCGTCAAAGGATGCACTCGAAGATCTGGGAATTATAGACGAAGGGTCGGATGACTAAGTATGAATAAAGCCGATTTGACGCGTTGGTCCTGGGTCGAGATCGACCGCGGGGCACTCCGCCGCAATACGAGGGCCTATAAGAACTTGCTAGATCCGCGTCAGCGCCTGTGCTGCGTGGTTAAAGCCGATGCCTATGGTCATGGAGCCGTCGAGTGCGCCAAGATCATGTATTCGGCCGGCGCCGACATGTTTGCCGTGGCGACGGTCAACGAGGGCGTTGAACTCCGTCAGGGCGGGATTACCAAGCCCATTTTGATTCTAAGCGAGCCGCCTATCGAGGCTATTCCCACGTTGCTCGAGTTTGATATCATGCCCTCGGTCTATATGTCCGATTTTGCCCTTGCGTATGGCGAGTGCGCTGTCGCGGCGGGCAAGGTTGGCAAGTATCATCTTGCCATCGAGACGGGTATGAACCGCATCGGTGTTCACTACACGCAAGTACTCGACTTTGTCCGCGGCATTAATTTCCATCGTGGTATTCAGTGCGACGGTGTATTTACACATTTCGCCACGGCCGATGAGCCTTCGGGCTGGGACTACAAGCTGCAGTGCCAGCGCTTTACCGAGGCTGTTCAAGCCATTAAGGACGCAGGTTTTGAGTGCGGTATCGTGCACTGCGCCAATACGCCGTCTTCGATGCTCGATCCCTCGATGCATTTTGACATGATCCGTGCCGGCGTGGGCTTGTACGGCATGCAGCCGTGTGAGCTGAGTGGTCGCGTGATGCAGCTCGATCCCGTGATGAGTGTCCACGCGCGCGTGACGCGCGTGGCGCATCCTGCGATGGGCGAGGGCGTAGGCTATGGCTTTACCTATCGCGTACCGCGCACGCGTGTTCAGATCTGCACCCTTCCGATTGGATATGCTGACGGCCTTTCGCGCACGCTTTCTAATCGTATGGACGTGCTGTACCGCGGTGAGCGCGTGCGTCAGGTGGGCAATATCTGCATGGATCAGTTCATGGTCGCCATTCAGTCCAACCCGGCGCATGAGACTCCCGAGGCCGAGTATGGTGACGAGATGATTATTGTCGGCCGCGACGGCGATGCCGAAATCACCATGGACGAGATGGCGCGACTGCGTGGCACGATTAACTACGAGGTCGCCTGCGGCTTTGGCATGCGCCTCGACAAGGTCTACGTGTAGGAGTCGCCATGGGCGTCATGCACATCCCCGGCCATTCCCATCAAGTGCCACGCGAGGTCGCACTCGAGGAAATTGAGGCCGTTCTGGGCGATTGCCACCTCTGTCAGCTCTATCAGTCGCGTCACAATATCGTGTTTGGCGTGGGAAACCCCCGCGCTCGCGTGATGTTTATTGGCGAGGCGCCGGGTCTCAATGAGGATTTGCAGGGCGAACCCTTTGTGGGGGCGGCGGGTGAGGACCTCAACGGCATTCTGTCGCTGGCGGGCCTTAAACGTGAAGATGTGTATATCGCCAACGTGCTCAAGTGTCGCCCGCCGGGAAACCGCAATCCGCGCCCCGAGGAGGTATTGGCATGCTCGCCGTTTTTGCGTGAGCAGATTCGCAGTATCTGGCCCGATATCATCGTGACGCTCGGCAATCCCGCGACGCACTTTGTGCTTAAGACCGAGATAGGCATCACCAAGCTGCGCGGCAGGTTCCATCAGATGGGGCATTTCGTGGTGATGCCCACGTTCCACCCGGCGGCTGCCTTGCGTAACCCGGCGTGGCAGGAGCTGCTGGAGAAAGACTTTAAGATGCTGGGCGACTATCTGGAGCGACATCCCGCACCAGAGATCGCCTCGGAATAATAAGGAGCGTATATGTCCCTGGAACGCCTGGGGGTAGGTATCTACAGAACCGCTAGTGCTGCCGATACGGAGCATTTTGGCGAGCTGGTCGCACCGTGTCTAGAAGATGGTGATGTGCTGATTCTGACCGGCGGCTTGGGTGTGGGAAAGACCCACTTTACCAAGGGTGTTTCGCGTGCTCTGGGTGATGAGCATATGGTCACGAGCCCTACGTTTGCACTTATGGCCATTCATGACCAAGGGCGTATTCCGCTGTTCCATTTTGATCTGTACCGCCTGGAGCATGCCTACGAGCTCGAGGATACGGGCATTTTTGACGTGCTGGGCTATGAGGGAGCTTGCCTGCTGGAGTGGGGTGAGCAGTTCCAGGATGAGCTGACCGACGAGTATCTTTCGGTGACGCTTAAGCGTGACGAGGACAACAGCGACGTGCGAACGATCACGCTTGAGGCTCACGGCGAGCGCGCGACGGAGCTTTCCGATTTGATTGATAGGGCTGTACAAGATGAGCTTGCATAGGGACAACGCGCCGGTGGTGGCGCTCGATACTTCGACTGACATGCTTGCCTGCGCGGTAAGCTGGATTGATGTGCGGGCAGGCGAGGCGAAGCTGGTGAGTGGCGACCATCTGTGTCGCCGCCATGCCAACGTGGAGCTCGTGAATACCGTCGATGGCGTGTTGGCGCAGGCCGGCCTGGACCGCAGCGATGTCGGCTGTTATGTGGTCGGTCGCGGCCCCGGCTCGTTTACGGGCGTGCGTATCGGCATCTCCACCGCAAAGGGTCTGGCGCGCGGTGCCAACGTGCCGTTGCTGGGCGTGTCGACGCTTGATGCTTGCGCTTGGACGGCATGGAAGGCCGGCGTGCGCGGCAAACTTGGTGTTCTTGCCGACGCCATGCGCGGCGAGGTGTACCCGGCGCTGTATGTGCTGGGGGACGAAGGCCCCGAGCGCCTGTTTGAGCGCGAGCGCGTTGTCAAGGCCGCCGTGGCGCTTGATGAGTGGCGCCAGGCCGCGGACTGGGATCAGGTTCAGCTGACTGGTGACGGTCTCGTGCGTTATGGCAAGCTGCTGGGTGAGGACGAGACGGCGCGCTGCGTGGAGCGAGACCTGTGGTGGCCCTCGGGCGAGGGCCTGCTGATGGCGCACGCCGCAGGCGATGGCGATCCGGCTCGCGTCTTGCCGATCTATACGCGCCTTTCGGACGCCGAGGAAAACGAGCGCAAGCGCCTGGGCCTTGCCGAGAGCGCGCAGAGCGAGGTGACAGGTGTTGCCGACGAGCTCGCCGGACGTCATCTGCAATTCCGCCCCATGGGCGCGGCGGATGCCGAGGGCGCGAGCGCGCTGGAGACCGCCTGCTTTGAAGGTGCCGGACACGAGGCGTGGACACCGGGTATGTTCCTGTCCGAGCTGGGCGAGGGCGTTGCGGCTCCGCGCAGTTGGTGGGTGGCACACGACGATGGCAGGTTGTTGGGCCTCGCCGGCGGCATGGTTGTGGACGGTGATGTGCAGATTTTGGACGTCGCCGTCGATTCGTCTCATCGCCGCGAGGGTATCGCCCGCAAGCTGCTGTCGCACGTGAGCTACGACGCCCAGATGCTCGGCTGTACCACGGCCTCGCTCGAGGTTGAGGATGGCAACGAGGGTGCGATTGCGCTCTATGCCGCTCTGGGCTTTACCGAGGCGGGTCGTCGCCGCGGCTACTACGGTGCCGGCAAAGACGCCATCGTCATGACGGCACCGCTGCCCCTGGTGCTTCCGGTCGACAACGCCTCGCCTGAGCCGACGGCGGCCGAGCAGCGCGTATGGCCACTGCCCGTACCCGAGCGCACTGCCGAGGAACGTGCCGAAATCGAGCGCCGTCGCCTGGTGCTTGCCATTGAGAGCTCCTGTGACGAGACGGCCGTGGCGATTATCGATGCGGACGGCAATATGCTGGCCAACCAGGTGTCGACACAGATTGATTTTCATGCCCGCTTTGGCGGCGTGGTGCCCGAGATTGCCTCGCGCAAGCACGTCGAGGTGATTGTAAGCGTCGTGGATGCGGCGCTTGAAGATGCCGCGGCGTCGCTTGGCTTGACGGGTGGAGCGATCACGCCGAAAGAGCTTGCCGCCGTGGGCGTGACGCAGGGTCCGGGCCTGGTGGGCGCTCTGGTGGTGGGTGTCGCCTTCGCCAAGGGCTTCGCCTATGCTGCCGGCAAGCCGCTCGTGTGCGTCAACCATCTGGAAGGGCACCTGTTTGCCAACCTGTTGGCGCAGCCCGACCTCAAGCCGCCGTTTATCTTTACGCTTGTCTCGGGCGGGCACACCATGCTCGTGCACGTAAAGGCATGGGGCGACTACGAGGTACTTGGCGAGACACTCGATGACGCCGTGGGCGAGGCCTTCGACAAGGTTGCCAAGGCGCTGGGCCTGGGCTACCCCGGTGGCCCCATCATCTCCAAGCTTGCCGAGACGGGTAATCCCAAGGCAATCGATTTTCCCCGCGCTCTTAACAGCAGGGGGGACTACCGCTTCTCGCTTTCGGGCCTCAAGACGGCAGTGACGCTCTACATCGAGCAGGAGACCAAGGCCGGGCGCACGATTCATCTGCCCGACCTGGCAGCCTCGTTTGAGGCAGCGGTCTTTGACGTGCAGTACAAGAAGGCTAAAAATGCCCTGCACGCCACTGGTTGCAAGGAGTACTGTATCGGTGGAGGTGTTTCGGCCAATCCCCATCTGCGCGAGATGATGATTAGAAAGCTCGGCCGTCAGGGTATTCGCGTGACGGTGCCGCCTCTCTCGGCGTGTACCGACAATGCCGCCATGATTGCAGAGGTCGCTCGTCGTAAATTCGACCGGGGAGAAATCTCGATGTTTGACGTCGACGCCGATCCCAACATGACGCTGTAGTCGCGTTATGTTGGGCACAGAGACTGTGGCCGCACCTATTTATCGATACTGTTTTGCCCCCCCTCTTCTTGAGTTTGAGAGACGGGGGCATTCTTGTGTGCATTGCTCATATTTCCCTTAGTCACAAGAAGGCACCCGCTTGCCGGGGGAGCAAACGGGTGCCTTTGAGCGAATGTGTCCGCGGACGTTTCTTGCCGCGCGTTGCTAGTTAGTTGCTGCTCGAATCGGAGTCGTCTCCGGAGCTGGGCACCGAGATCGTCAACGTGATGGTGCTGTCAGTGGATTGCTTTCCGGTGGGGGAGACGCCCGTGACGGTGGCGTTCTCGTCACCGCTCACCGGGTTGCCGCTCTGATCGCAGAAGGCAATGTTGTAGAAACCGGCATTGTTGAGTGCGGTAACGGCGGCAGAGATGCTCTTACCGTATAGGTTGCTCGGGACATTGGCTTTACCAGACTTCTTGGCGACAACGACCGTAATCGTGGCGCCCGGCTTTTGCTTGCCGCTGGGATTCCAGCTTATCACGGTGCCCTCGGCAACCGAGTCGTTCTCCTGGTAGGTCACATCGACGCCGAAACCGGCCATGTCGAGGGCGTTGCGCGCCTGCGATTCGGTCATATCGGTCAAGTCGGGGACGGAGGTGGTGTCAGGGCCGCTCGAGACCTTATATGAAATGGTCGTACCTTTCTCGACTTCCTTGCCGGCATCGGTGCCCTGCTCAAAGACTTCGCCCTTTTCTGCCTCGTTGGCCTCTTCGGTGGCATTGCCCTTGAGCCCAACGCTTGCCAGAGACGCTTCGGCCTGGTCTTTGGTTAAGCCGACAAGCTGCGGAACCTCAACCTTTTCTGAGGGTTTGGCACCCTTGGAGATAACAAGGTTCACTTTCGTGCCCTTGGGCTTTTTTGTTTTGCCGTTGGGGGTCTGCTCGGCAACCTTGCCCTCCTCGACGTCATCGTTATAGCTTTGGTCGATGGTGCCGACCTCGAAACCGGCTTCCTTGATAAGCTGGATGGCGGTTTCCTGGTCCTTGCCCAGGACATCGGGGACCGGAACCTGCTCTCCGCTAAAGAGACCAGTGGCAAAGGCGACGATGACGCCGATAAGTGCTATGGCGGCAACTGCGGCTGCGATAATCTTGTTCTTGTTTGATTTGGGCTGGTCAACCTCATATGAGCCGGTGGAACCCGAGATGGAGCTGCGGGGGCTATTCTGCCCGCTTATGCCCGAGACGGGGCGTACCATAGCGCGCGTCTGGTCGGACAGCTCGCGAGTTTTGGTGGCGCCCATGTCGCCAGCAGCGCCGATGACGCGTGTGGGCTCCGATACGTTGACGGCACGACCAGACAGGTAATTGTTGAGTACCTGACGCAGCTCGTCTGCGGATTGGAAACGGTTGGCAGGATCCTTTTCCATGCATTTGAGAATGATGCGCTCAAGATCGGCGTCGACTCCGGAGTTAATCTGACTCGGGGGTACGGGTAGTTCGTTAACCTGCTTGAGGGCGACCGAAATCGCGTCATCGCCGTCAAAGGGCACGCGACCGGTAGCGCACTCGTACATGACGACGCCCAGCGAGTAGATATCCGATGTGGGTCCGAGGTCCTGACCGCGTGTCTGCTCGGGGCTGACGTAGTGAGCCGTGCCGAGCACGTTGTTATCCTGCGTGAGATGGCTGTTCTTGGCGCGCGCAATGCCAAAGTCCATGACTTTGATGTTGCCGTCGGGCAGCACCATGATGTTCTGCGGCTTGATATCGCGGTGGATGATCTCGTGCCTGTGGGCGACCGAGAGCGCGGAGCTGATCTGCGCGCCGATCTGCGCAACCTTCTTGGGGTCGAGAGCGCCGTGGCTCTTGATGCCGCTCTTAAGGTCGGTACCGCGCAGGTATTCCATAACGATGTAATAGGTGTCGCCGTCCTTGCCCCAATCGTAGACTCCGACGATATAGGGGGACGAGAGCCCGGCTGCGGCCTGCGCCTCCTGCTTAAAGCGGGCGGCAAAAGTGGCATCGCCTGCGTATTGCGGCAGCATGATCTTTACGGCTACCGTGCGGTCGAGGACCTGATCCTGCGCGCGGAACACGGTGGCCATGCCGCCTGTCCCCACCTTATCCTTGAGGAGGTATCTTCCCCCGAGGACCCTCTGTTCCATTCCTGCTCCTAACGTAACTATTCGCTCAAACGATATGTGTAGTACCAAATACATATGGCCGTCGAGGCCTAAGGGCGCGGTGCTGCTAGCTTATCGGCTGCGGTGCGCCCGGTGTTTGCGTCTCAATCATGGGCATCACGCCCCCTGGGCGGCAAGGGCCGCGGTCAGGACGATACTGGCGATCTTTGCCGACTTGACATCATGCTGGTCAAAATCCTCCAGCGCCACCGAGATGGCGACTGTGGGTGAGTCGTAGGGCGCAAAGCCGACAAACATCGAATTGACGTTGGTGCCGCCGGTTTCGGCCGAACCGGTCTTGCCGGCAACCTTGACGCCCGGAATTTGTGCATCGGTGCCGGTGCCGGACTGAACGACGTCGAGCATGGCCTTTTTGACTTGCTCGGCTGTGGTTGCGCTAACGGCCTGGCCCAGCGAGCGGGACTGAGTGGTCTTAACCACGGTCCCGTCGGGCGCAAGGACTTGTGCCACGAAGAATGGATCCATGACGACACCGCTGTTGGCGATGGCCGCCGCGATAACGGCGTTCTGCATGACAGTGGTCTGCGGGCCAGGCGTATGGTCCATGCCGACGGGCTGGCCGGCGCCGGCCCAAGCGGTCTCCCACTCGGTCATCTGTGCGGGATCGGCCATGATGGAAGCGGTGGCGGTCAGGTCTTGGCCGAGTTTTTGCCCGTAGCCAAAGGCGTTGGCAAACTGCACGAGCGTGCTCGCTCCGACCTCATTGGCTACCTGGCCAAAGACGACGTTGGACGACACGGCAAACGCTTGCTGCAAGCTGATGGTTCCGTAGCTCTCGTCGTCGTAATTAGTGACAGGGGCGTTGCCGATGTCCATGGAACCAGGAGCTTCGTAGGTGCTCGAGAGGCTCGCAGTGCCAGTCTCGAGCGCTGCGGAAAGCGTGACGACCTTAAACGTGGAGCCCGGAGTATAGAGGGCGTCCATGGCGCGGTCGTACATAGAACCGTCCTCACCGCCGCCCGACTGCAGCAGGGCATCGATGTTGGTGTTGTCGTAGGTGGGCGAGCTGGCGCATGCGAGTACCGCGCCGGTGCGCGGATCCATGACCACAACGGCGCCCTTAAAGCCCTTGAGAGCCTGTTCGGCAGCCGTCTGGATGCGGGAGTCGATGGTGAGTTTGGCGGTGTTGCCCGGTTGGTTCTGGCCCGCGAGCGACGCGATGGCGTTGTTCCAGCTGGAGTAATCCTTGGATCCGGTGAGCGTGTCGTTCATGACGCTTTCGATACCTGCGGTGCCGAACTGCTGGCTCACATAGCCAACCACATGGGCTGCCAGGTTGCCGTTGGGGTAGGAACGCACGTAGGTGCCGTCCTCCTGCTGCAGCGATTCGGCTAGCGTTACGCCGTCGGACGTGATGATGGAACCGCGCTGGATGTACTTGGAGCGTGCGATGGTGTGGTTGTTGGTCGGCATGTCCTGATAGTCCTTGGCCTTGATGACCTGGACATAGGTGAGGTTGCCGATAAGGATAGCGAACAGGGCCGTAAAGGCAAAAACGGCGCGTGTCAGACGGTTGGCGAGCGCTACGCGACCGAGCACGCCGGATTCGGGCGTATCGAGTAGACGACGGCGCATGCGGGATCCGGTGGAGTGGCCACCGCGATTGTAGGATGAAGGCGTAGCGAATCTCGTTCCGGTCGGTGCCGCGGCGGATACGAGTTGCTCGTCGGTGATGGCGGCCATGGTGCCGGTGCCGGTGAGCTCGGCCTCGCGACCGGTTGCCTCGTCGCCGGCGCGCAACAGCAGCGCGACGATGATGAAGCTTGCCAGCAGTGAAGAGCCGCCCTGACTCATAAACGGCAGGGTTACGCCGGTCAGCGGAATCAGGCGGGTAACGCCGCCGACGATCAGGAATGCCTGGAAGCTGATGGCTGCCGTGAGACCCGTGGCGCTAAATGCGGCAAGGTCGGACTTAGCACGGGCTGCCGTGGTCAGGCCGCGCACGGCAAAGAGCATAAACAGAATGAGAACTGCGCCGCCGCCCAAAAGACCCATTTCCTCGCCGATGGCAGAGAAGATAAAGTCGGACTCGACGACGGGGATGTTATTGGCCAGGCCGTTGCCGATGCCGACGCCGACAAGGCCGCCGTCTGCCAGCGAGAAGAGGGACTGGACAATCTGGTAGCCCTGGCCCTGGGCGTCCTTAAAGGGATCGGCCCAGATCTGGAAACGCACCTGGACGTGCGACAGAAACTTGTAGGCGCCCACGGCCCCCACGGCCAGGAGTGCAAGGCCGATGATGACATACGAGAAGCGACCCGTGGCAACATAGAGCATCAGTAAGAAGATGGTGTAGAACAGCACGGCCGAGCCTAGGTCACGTTCGAAGACGACGACGAGCAGACATACGCCCCAGACTGCAAACAGCGGCAGCAGCAGGCGCAGGCGCGGAATCTTAAGACCCAAGATCTTGCGGTTGGAGATAGAGAGCAGCTCGCGGTTCTCGGCCAGGTAGCCTGCCAGGAACAGCACGATAAAGATCTTGGCGAACTCACCGGGCTGAATGGTAAAGCCGGCGATACGAATCCACAGCTTGGAGCCCGAAATCGTGGTGCCGATAAAGATGGGAAGCATCAGCAGGACAATGCCGATGGCGCCAAAGGTGTACTTGTAGCGCATGACCACGTCGAGGTTTTTGACCAGCGCAAGCGTTCCTACCATCAGCGCCACCGAGATAAACAGGATGACGAGCTGCGAGATGGCGAGTGAGGGCGCCAAGCGCGTTACGAACGTGATGCCGATGCCCGAAAGCACAAAGACGATGGGCAGGATGACTGGATCGGCGCCGGGTGCCAGGATGCGCACGGCGATATGCGCCGCGGCGAAGGCAGCAAAGAGGCCAATCGGTACGGCGAGCGTTTCAAACGAAATGGAGGCGCCTGCGGTGAGCACGTACATCGCATACAGCAGGATGACGGGGAACGCCGAGGCGATGAGCAAGAGCATTTCGGTGTTGCGGCGACTCATAAGCGGCACTCCCTTTCTAATTCTTATTGGAGGCTTCTGCCTCGGCGGACTGTTCGGCGGTTTTTTCGGAATTCGATTTGGAAGTCGATCCCTGGTCGGTGTTGTCGCGGATCGTTTGTGCGTCGATCACCTGACGGGTCTGTTCCTCATCGATTTGATGACGGTACTTGGAGATGGTGTCCTGCGCGTCATCGACACTCGTTTGCGGAATGCCTGCTTTCAGGCGATTCTGTGTGTCTTCGGGCAGGTCGGACAGTTTTATGGTGGTCGTGCTCTCGAGCCAGTGCAGCTTAAGGCCGAGCGGCTTGCCGGGTATGCCCCGGTAGACTGCGACGGTGTCTTTGTAGGTGCCCAGGTAGTACGAACCGGTGACGCCTGTGTATGCCCAGATGGCTGCCGCCAGCATAAAAGCGATGCCCAGGACGGCGGCAATGGTGACGTTACGGCGGCGAACACGCTTTGCCTCGCGCATGACGCCGTCGTCGACCAGGTCCACAACGACGACCGTCACGTTGTCGTGGCCGCCGGCAGCGAGCGCGGCGTCCACCAAGTTGTCGACGCAAATCTGCGCGGTCGAGGACTGCGTGGCAATGTTCTCGATATCGCTGTCGGGAATCATGCTCGAAAGGCCGTCCGAGCATAGGATCAGGCGGTCGCCCTCATCGATGTGCAGGGTAAAGTGGTCGGCGTACATGGCGGGATCCGAGCCCAGCGCGCGGGTGATGACCGAGCGGTTGGGGTGGACGCGCGCCTCGTCGGCCGTAATTTCGCCGGCGTCCACGAGCTCCTCCACATAGGAGTGGTCGCGGGTCACGCGAATCAGCGTGCCCTCGTGAAGCAGATAGGCGCGCGAATCGCCCACGTGGGCGATGGCGATGGTGTCGTTTTCGATATAGGCGCAGGTTGCCGTGCAACCCATGCCGGGCTTGCCCAGGCCGTTGAGTGCGGCCTCGATGACAGCGGCGTTGGCAGCTTCGACGGCTGCGGCCAGGCGCGCGGCGTCGGCAGCCTGTGGCGCCGTCTTGGCGATGGTCTCAACCGCGATGGAGGAGGCTACCTCGCCGGCGGCGTGACCACCCATGCCGTCGCACACGCAAAAGAGCGGCGACTGCACCAGGTAGGAGTCTTCGTTGTGCGGACGCACGCAGCCAACATCGGAGCGGGCGCCCCACATGAGTTGTGTGGTGGTGCCGGCATCGTAGGTCGAATCGGTCTCGATGCGCTCGTCGGTCAGCGGCTCAAAACTCATGGTCGAACCAGGGTCCTTGAGCTTGGCCTCCACGGCGGCAACATCAATCTCGGCCGTGTCGCCGGGCGAGACGGCGTTGGCCTCGTTGCTCGGGTCGTTGACTTTAGACGTGGCGGGCACTTCGGTTGTGTGGTCGGCAGGCTCTTCGTCTTGTGGGGCGACGGCTGCGGGCTCGGGTGCCGCGAAGTGCGCGGGCGTGGGCGCGGGCGTGCTGTGGGGCTGAGAGGCGTCCTCCGTCGTTACGGCGGGCATCTCCTCGGCTGTGGGCTGCATGGCCTCGGGCGCCGATGCAGCCGTGGGGGAGGACGCCGCCGCGGCTGCCGGTGCAGATGCGGGCTCGGGCGCTGCGGTGGGTGCCGGAACTACGGGAAACACCGGTGCCGCGGGCTCGGGAACCGCAAATACCGCGGAGCTCTCGGCAATCGCCGCAGCGACGGGCTCGGCAAAGTGAGCCGGCGAGGGCGCATCTTGCGGGACCGCGGGATGCTCGGCAGCGGCATGCGCGCCGATGGGGGCGTTACCGCCGTCGGCGTTGTCCTCGGCATCCTCGTCATCGGCAAGCTTCGGATATTCTTGTGCGACATGAGAAAGAGGCAGGGAGAACGCGGTGTCCTCGGGCTCCACGGGCGCAGGGCCCGCCGGGGCGGCATGAGCCGGCGCGGCAGCGGGGGCAACCGGCGCCTCGGGCATGGTTGCGGACTTGTTCTCCTCGTCGATCATCGACGGTTCACCTTCATGACCACGTCGCCAATCTGGACTTCGTCGCCCTCGCGCAGCGTTGCGGGCTCCACCAGTTGGCGGCCGTTAACAAGGGTGCCGTTGAGCGAGTTGAGGTCCTCGATAATAAGTGCTGGGCCCTGCAGCGAAAAGCGTGCATGCGAGGCAGAGACAAACGGCTCGTTGATGCAGATGTCAGATGACGGCGAACGACCGACGATGACGGGGCCAAGCATGTCCACGTGAATACCGCGGATGCCGCGCGGGCCCTTGTCCACATCGATCGTCCAGATGGCAGAGTCGCGGCGCTGGCCGCGCACGAGCCCCACGCCGGTCTTCATAACGGCGAACAGGAAGATATAAAGCAGGACGACCAGTACGATGCGGCCTGCAAACAGGACGATATCGATGTTCATAAGCGATTAACCCCTAAATTCAAAGGTGCTCAGGCCAAACGTTAGCAGATCGCCGTTGCGCAGCGGGCAGCGCGTGATGCGACGGTTGTTGACGAGCGTGCCGTTGGTGGAGTTGAGGTCCTCGATCGACCAGTCCGAGCCGGTAAAGGTGAGCTGGGCATGACGGCGCGAGACGTTGGGGTCGCGCAGGGCGATGTCGGATACCGAGCGCTCACGACCGATGGTCACCTGCGCGGAGGTGATGTTGTGGCTCTCGCCGCTCACGACGTCGACGAGTTGGGCGAGCGGACGCTGCGGGGCGCGGGGGCTTGCCATGTTGGAGGCGATGCTGGCCGCAGCGCCAAGGCCCACGGCGGCACCAGTCGCGGCAGCTCCGCCCATGCCGGCAAGTGCGTCGCGCGAGACGGTTTGCGGCACAGGGATGGGGGCTGCGGGGTCGGGGACAT
>ERZ1034939.1033-NODE-1033-length-14896-cov-20.324506_pt1 | contig 14896 bp, 10 predicted proteins | sample MGYA00520626_ERZ1034939 | MGnify/ENA primary metagenome ERZ1034939 (study PRJEB33766, sample SAMN09781751) | gut metagenome | biome: gut microbiome | host: Homo sapiens | place: Madagascar | study: EMG produced TPA metagenomics assembly of the PRJNA485056 data...
CTCTTGAATTTCTCAAACTCGTTATCTAAATGCGTGAGGCTTTCACCCAAGAGGTTCTTCATCTTTGTCTTCAGTACCTTTATCTTTCTAGAGGTAATGTTGTCCTCTCTTCTGAGATTTATAGAGTGTTCTATCAGATGGATGAATCTCCGTGACCAGTTCTGGTTTGGATCCAGTTCGTTCAGATACTCTGCATTCCTAAGAAGATGAGCCAGGCAGACCTGATGGTCCTTAACATTCATCTTGAAGTAGCTCTGATGTCTGTCAGTCACAAGTGTCGAATAGGGAAGTCCCTTTGGAAACTTGGAATCTATGGCCTTCTGACCTCGCGATTCTGACTGGAACACGTATGTAAGCAGGTCGTTCTGGAATATCCAGTTCCAATGCAGATGCTTTCCTACCGCAGCACCAGTTTCATCGGCTCCTACGACAGACGCAGTTTCCAGCCTCTTGCGTATTTCCTCATATGCACAGTCTGCCTTGCCGCTATTCTCTTTGAGTATGTTCTGCACTGTTCCCTCACTTATATTCTGGCCGGACAGGTCGGATATAAGTTCTGCAATCCTTTTGAACGGAATACACTGCACTACATTAAGGTATGTCACCAGTGCACGGAGGTTGTCACCATACTTGATACGACAGTTGGGAGCTTCGCAGTTGTTTACGCAACCGCATTCACAGACCTTCTCGTAATACTGTTCCTCGCAGGTCTCTACGACCACCTTGATATCAACAATTTGTGTCTTACGGATCTTCTGGCATGGTATATCAATCAAGAGCCGACCACAGCATTTACAATAGACTGGTTCGTGCTTTACAATTACGTCTGGTTCTGCTATAGTCTGCAGTGTGTGACCCTTGTGGCCAGGCTGTCCGCCGCTCGGCTTGCGAAGAGACTTTGTCCTGCGCTGCTCACGGGAAGCGATACTTTCTTGGGATGGAGGGATACTGCTGTTTTTCTCGGGCTTTCCTGGTGTACTTGATGTATCGTCATCAGCACCCTCGAGTTCCTTGATGCGCTCTTTAGCAACGGCAAGTTCTGCCTTTGTGGAAGCAAGTTCTGTCTTTAGATTATGTATCTCCACGTCCTTCTGATTAATGACACGGTTGAGGCGTCCGATCTCCTCAGTCTTCTCGGAGTCGGACTTCTCAAGTTTGCGCAGACGCTGGTTTATCTGGCGCAAAACAACATCTATGTCAGTACAGTCGCTTGCCATTTTTTGGTGCAAAGATAAGCATTTTTCTCCACATGGCAAAATCACGATTTACATCCCTTAACGCAGACTTTTGACTTACGGGGGAATGCAAAAACGCATCTCCTGGCAGATAATCTGTTGAAGGGCGATAATAGACAAAGGAGACATGTTGGAGGCATCATCGGAAAAGAACTCGTTAAATGAACTGTTTTAAACAGCCTACGTCCTCATCGACTCAATCATTAAAAAGTTTGTAATGATGAAGAAAATAAGCAAAATCAAGTTTATGCTTTATTAACGGGAAGTTTTCTATAGGGGTGCTGAGTAGTTACTTCTATAGGGGTGCTGAGTAGTTACCTTTTCCTCGTACAAGTATAAAAACTTCTAATTTTAACAAAAATATAACGCATAATTAGTTGGGGATTCATAAAAAATAGGTAATTTTGCAACCAGCAATTGAATACAAAATCAATATTAAAAATAAAGAACTATGATTAGATTAAATGTATTTTTTGAGAAAAAGGAGGAGGTAAAGGTTGAGGAAATCAACGCTTTGTGTAAGGAGCTAGTAGAGAAGTCCTTGAAGGACAATGGCAATATTGCCTACGACTATTTCACCAGTGGAACTCGCAATGGTGTGATGATGATCTGCGAGACATGGGAGAACGAGGAGGTTCTGAAAGCTCACATGGCTTCTGAGCATTTCACTACATTGGTTCCAATGATTGAAGCTCTTACCAAGAACGGCTTGAAACTGGAGCAGTTCACTTTCTAAATCTTTTCAGACATCAGCCCGTGATGATACATTTTCTTCTTCATCACCGGCTGATGTTCTCATTATTATTATATAGTTCTATTTTACTTCTGTGAGCTTACCCGTCTGGGAATCGATGATATAACCATGCAGATTGACATCCTTTGGTACAAGAGGGTGAGTACGGATGGTATCAATCGTATTTCTTACAGAATCCTCGGTGTCGTGGAATCCCTCCAGCCAATGGTCTAGGTTGATGCCGCAAAGTCCGATGGTGTCGATAACATCCTGATGGATGCCACGTTTGAGCATCAATTCCTTCATCTGCTGTCCGTTCATGTGGCAGGCACCGCAGTTGGAGTGGGCGATGACCATGATTTCCTCTACACCCAGTTCGTAAATGGCAACCAGGAGGCTGCGCATGGCGGAGTCGAATGGACTGATAACCAGTCCACCGGCATTCTTGATGAGCTTGGCATCTCCATTCTTCAATCCCAAGGCTGCTGGCAGAAGCTCTGTCAGGCGGGTATCCATACAGGAAAGAATGGCAAGTTTCTTGTCTGGATATTTGCTCGTAAGATACTTCTCGTAACCTTTGCTGGCTACGAATTCCTCGTTATACTTGATAATTTCCTCTATAATCATAGTAGTGCAAATGAAATGTGAAACGATTTTTTCCTATTTTTCTGGGGTAGGCTTGAGATAAGCCATGAACTTCTCCGGCTGATAGTTGAGAACCAGCTCTTCCGGGAACTCTGCTTTCTCTACCAGCGGCATGATGTTGCTGTAGTCGGCAATCATGGTAGAGAAGTGGGCATCACTTCCGAAGATGACAGGTGTCTCGTACTTCTTGGCAAGTTCCAGCAGTTCCAGGTTATTAGGAGCTGCCACTGTTTTGTGACGGATGGGAGCCATGGAGTGATTGTTGATTTCGAGCAGGGTATGCGTCTCCTTGGAAACCTTCATCAGAGCCTCGAAGTCCAGTTCTGCCGTTCCATCTCCAGGATGGGAGATAATCTGCACGAATGGATTGCGCATGGCGTTGATGACACCCTGCGTATTCTCTTCCTTGGTTCCTCCCTGCCAGCAAAGGCTATGAATGCCAGCGATTCGGATATCAAGCATGCGCCAGTAATCCTCATCGAGGTCAATATCGCCTTGGGTATTGAGGATGTTGAGTTCTGCTCCCAGCATCAGCCTGATTCCATAGAGCTGACGGGGAACACAATGCAGGTTTCTGAAATAGATGGGATCACAGGTGCCCGGAATATGAGGTCCGTGCTCTGTGATTCCCAGAATTTCCAACCCCTTTTCTTTTGCAGCCATGGTCATTTCCTGCAAACTGCTGAAGGCATGACCGGATGCTATTGTATGCGTATGTACGTCTAATAATGTTTTCATACTGCAAAGGTACGGTTTTTATCTGAATGACGCAAGAAAAAAAGGAAAAAACGTGTTGGATGTGACAGATGAATTGCCTTGGCAAATTTTCGGTTGTGTTACTAATGTATAAAAGTTGCTGGAATATTTGGGAATTAATAGAAAAAGCACTATTTTTGCACTATTAATCAAAATGAAAAATGAAGTATGACATATTTGAATCAATATCACAAAGAAAGTACAGAGAGAATGCTTCGCAAGTTGGCAGAATGGAAGAAGTCACCGACTTCCTCTTCAGAAGCTGCGCAAACAATGAAACGGAATCTTGCTCTAGCTCTGAGTATGGAGGCAACTTATATAGCGAACAAAGCTATGTAGAAAAATATGCCAAAGAAAATAATTGTTGGTATTCTATAGGAGAAGTTTTCAATCTAGGAACGCCAGGACCATCTGGGAGCGAAAATGATACTTATGTAGATAAGGAAGGCGGCGTAGTTTACAAGATGAATAATTTAATTCATACAGGAAGTTTCTATAAATTATTTAAAAGACTATTGATACATAATAGTTTGTTCCCGCAAACCGCTTACTTTCTTGTAGGTTTTACTGGATATGAAGGAAGAACGATTTATCCATTGTTGTCTCAGGTGTATATAGAAAATGCCAAACCTGCAGAACCTTCAGAAATTAAAAAATATATGATGGCTTTGGGGTTTTGTCCTATTGATGATTGGGCATATGAGGGAAATGGTATTGTGATTTCTGATTTGAAGCCAAAGAATGTCTTAAAAGATATTGATGGGGACTTATACGTTATAGATGCAGAAATAAAAGTAAAATCTAATTAGTTTTGTTGCGGGTGTCTTTCTGAGGGATAAGTGTCTTGTGAACTAATAGGGGAGGTTTCCTGTAAAAAAATAACACGGATAAATTCAATTGTCCGTGTTATTTTTTTTAGGCTATTATCCTTCGAAAGAAAGTAAATGTTACGCCTCCTCTTTCTTAGTCTTTGGCAGTACGAGGTTGAACGGCTGCCAGTTTATAAGAAACTGACAGACGTAATGATAATAGGTTTTATTTCGCAAATCCTTTCTTTTTCTTCATCCTCTTACCCACGAAGTTCCAGGATGGCATCTTCTTTAGGGTACTTCTCACGGGCTGTACATCCCAGAGCAGGAAGATAATCAGCACGGCAATGCCGATGAGACAGGTGATATTTTGTGTAATTTTGCAACCGAAATAGGAATAAAGAGATATAATAACTCTATATATAATTAAGGTGTAGATGGAATTATCAGAATTAAGCAGTCAGCAGGAAGCAAGTCTTTTCCTCTCTGGTTTGGAGGAATGGCAGGAGGGGCCGCAAGTTTTGACTTACGGAGCAATATTGATTTGCCGGAAGGGAAAGGCGAGGCTGAATGTGAATTATAAGGATTGGGAACTTTATGAGGGGGCGGTGATTACGCTCTTCCCGAATGATGTGGTGGAATTGAAGGTTGATGGGGATTTTGAAGTCGAAATCCTGAAATATAATCCTTCTCTGCTTCGTGAAGCTAGTTTGCAGCTGGAGCAGACGGTGTATTCTTCCTTGCGGAAAGACCGCTGTCGGCAGGATACCCCCGTGGTGACAAACATCATCAATGGGATGTTCTCCTTATTGAAGGTATATTTCGATCAGTCGGAGTGTACCTGCATCTCGCAGCTGGTATTATGCCAATTGAAGGCGTTCTTCATTGGTTTTCATGAGTATCTTCAGCGCAATCCGCAATACCGACCAGATGAAGTAAAATCGTATCGGGTAAGAGAATTGTTCAATCGGTTTATGATGCTGCTGGAGAAGGATTACAAGATTTCAAGAGATGTGAACTATTATGCCGAAAAGATGAATATCTCTTCGAAATATCTGACCAACATTGTGAGCCTGGTGACGGGGCATACCCCCAAGACCATCATCGATCAATACGTGATTCTGCAGCTCAAGCTGCATCTTAAGCGAAGCACGCAAAGCATCAAGGTGATGGCTTGGGAGTTTCATTTTGCCGACGTCAGTTTCTTCTGCCGATATTTCAAGAAGCATACAGGTCTGACACCGCAGCAGATAAGGTCGTAATCACAACCTGCAGTTTTGCTCTGATTTCAGCTTCTTCTATCTCGCCGATGTGTTCTGGGGAGAGAGCCTTGAGTTCTTCGAGGCATCCCATCTGCATCATGGTGGCGATAGGGAGGAGCTTATGTGCCGCCTTTCCTATGCGGCCGGTAGATAAGGATTCCTCTTCTATGGCTTCTTTCAGATTCGTGAGATGAGCGGCAAGTTCCTGCTTCACGGTATCAAGAATCTCCTTCGCCGCTTCTTCGTCGCCTCCGGCAAAAGCAAGAAGAGCATCCAGCTGGGGCTGAGGCTGGGACTCTATTCCCAGGATATCAGACAGTTTCTCCATGCAGAATGGCTTGAACAGGCAATCATCGAAGCCTGCTTTCAGAAGCTGTCCCAAGATGCTTGTATCGTGAGCCGTCATTGCCACCACCATCATGTTGGTATGGTTGATGTGGGCAATCATATCCATGCCGTTCATCTCGGGCATTTCGATATCCATCAGCATCAGGGCTGGCTGCTCGTTATGCAGCGTGGTGAGGGCATCCATTACATGATTGCAGGCGAAAACCTGCCAGGTGTCGCCTACGATGCGGCGCAACATCTCCTGGAGAAGCTGGAGCTGCAGCTTGTCATCATCCAGAATCAGAATCTTGTGGTTGGCAAATTCCGGCTTCTTCTTTATATCAGTAACCTGATGGCTGCCAGAATTCTGTCCTTCCTTATCTTGAGCAGAATCGGGAGAAGGATCATGCTCAACTTCTGATGGAGCCATTTCCTGAGACTCCTCCTTTGGTGCTGGCTCGATAGGGATGGTGACGATGAAGGTAGAACCTTTGCCCAGGGTAGAGTGGAGGATGATTTCTCCGCCAAGCAGCGAAACCAGTTCTTGGGTGATGGACAATCCCAAACCGGTACCCTCGATGCCCTGGGCGCTCTTCAATCTCGTAAACGCCTGGAACACTTTCTGTTTCTCCTCATCGGTCATTCCCTTTCCCGTATCCTTTACGCTCAGGGTAAGCGTAGGCTTGCCCAGAATTTCTGAAACCTGTGCCTGGATGGTAACGCTGCCCCGGTCAGTATATTTGATGGCGTTGCTTACCAGATTATCCAATATCTGACGAATGCGGAAGGCATCAGCACGGAAGAATTCCTTCTTCATTGGAGAATCCGAAGTTCCCGAAGAATCCGAAGTTCCCATTCCCTTCATCTTGCATTCGAATGAAATCTCCAATCCTTTCTCTTCTGCCCGCAATTTCATTCCCTCTACCGATTCAGCTACCAGTTGTGCCGGTGAGAAAGAGGTAGGCTGAACCTTCATCAGTCCGTTCTCCAACTGATGATAATCGAGCAGCGAGGCAACGAGATGTGAAAGATGAGCGGCAGAGTTCTTGATGTTCTGGAGACATTCGATACCCTGGGGATTGCTGACGTAGGCTTTCATCAGATCGATGAAGCCCGAGATAGAGGCAGCTGGCGCCTTGATATCGTGGGTGATGGTGAGGAGCAGGCGCTCGCGCTGGTTCATGATACGCTGGATTTCCTCATTGGCAGCCTCCAGATTTTCCCTGTAGATGCGCTCCTTTCTGGCATCGCGCCAGATAAACCAGATCATGATGACGATGGCAAAGAAGGCTACGATGGCGAGCAGTTCCATCTGCCACAACAGATGCTTTCTTGCTTCCATCGCCTTCTTGATGGCTTCCTGCATGTTGTCTTTTTCACGCTGGTGTACATCGCTCAGATGTTTGGCGGAGCGCAGGGCGAGTTTGGCGTTCACCATCTTCAGGTCTTCCATCTCCTTGTTGATGCTCTGCTTGTGGTCTTGTGTAGCCACTTTCTCCTTTTTGTCTATCTGGTCGAGGATGGTCGCTACGTTTTCCGCCACGTTTACTGGGGTGGTAACAGAATCGATGACAGCCCGGTTGCTGTCCTGTTTTACGCTCAAGGTTTCGGCGTGCTCCTTCTTGAAGGCATCGGCAAGTCGGCGGAAGAATCCCTTTCGGGTCTTCAATACCTCTACCGTAGTTTTTTTCGCTTCGTGGGTTTGCGGTGCCTTGGAGTGAACCAGTATGGAATCCTTTCCCGTATTCAGATTCTTCACCTTATCCTGCAGATAGTTCTGTGCAGGTTTCCCACTCATGGCATCAGACAGTTGCTTCAGGTTTCTCTGCTCCTCTTTGAGCAGGGAAGAGATGGTACTATCGGCGGCACCCCTTTTCTGGATATACTCGCGCGAAGCTTCATTGATGGCATTGATGCTCTTGGTGTTGCTATACACCAGACTGATTGCCAGAATCATGATAATGGCAATGGCGCTATATCCGAGGGCTACCTTGAGAGGAATATTGTTCTTGTGCATGAGAAATCGTTTAAAATGATGAGCAGACTGATATCTTGCTCAATAGATATTTGTTTGCAAAGTTAATGCAAAAAAATGATATTAGAAAACAAAAGGGCTAAAAACAAGTCAGGAGACCAATGAATTCTATCATTAGTCTCCTGCCTGATTGAAAGCGACGCGTAATTACTAGTGTTATTCTATCTTTTCCTCAGTTAATTACTATTTTTTAAAGGTGATATTACTCTGCTACAGTAGAATCTGTTGTGGTAGAGTCTGCTGGAGTCTCTGCTGGAGTTTCAGCTGGTGTCTCTGCTGGTGTCTCTTTCTCTACTGTTGTGTCTGCTGGAGCAGCTGGTTCTGCTGGAGCTACTGTGTCAACTGGAGCTACTGATGATACACTTGCCATCTTGTTGCTGGCGAATACATTGCTAACTGAAACCATAACCATGGCAGCGATAGCTGCGAAAACTAACTTTTTCATAATCTTTTGTTTTTTTTATTGTGAATATTATGTTTATAACTTTCTTTGTGAACAGCCTTGCTTGCGTTACCGCTCATTGGCGTGTTCACTTTCTAATATCACAATCTGCGTGCCAAAAAATAAAAGAATTATCTAATAGTTTGATTATCAGTAGTAAATGCTTTTTGTGCCAGAATTCTACATTGTGGAAACTGTGGAATTAGTGTGGAATTATTCCCCAAAAAATTGGGGAATGGTCATCAGATTCCCCATTTTCCCATATCATCAAAAGCCGTACTTCTTTCTATCAGATACCGTATTTCTTCATCTTGTTGTAGAGCGTCTTTCTATCTACGGCGAGCAATTGTGCAGCCTTGCTCTTGTTGCCGCCTGCTGCTTTCAGCGCAGCTTCTATTCTCTGCAGTTCTGTTTCCTCATCGTGCAGGACGGTAGGGGCTTGTGGCTGGATATGCGCCATACTCTGTTCCAGTTCGGTTACTCCGATGTATCTTCCGGTGGCGAGCAGGGTAGCTCGTTTCATCACATTGTTCAATTCTCGCAGGTTGCCCGGCCAGTTGTAGGCGGCAATTCGCTCCTTGGCTTTGCCGTCGAGTCCTTCCACATTTCTGTTCAGCTCCTTGTTGGCGTGCTTGATAAAGAGGTCGGCAAAGAGGAAGAGGTCGGCACCACGGTCTTTCAGCTCCGGCATGTAGATGGTAAACTCATTGATGCGGTGGTAGAGGTCTTCACGGAAGTTGCCTTCTGCCACGCGTTGAGCCAGATTCTCATTGGTAGCGCATACCAGTCGGATATCGATATCTATTTCCTTGTTGCTTCCTACCGGACGGATTTTTCTTTCCTGGAGGGCACGGAGCAGCTGTACCTGTACTTCATAGTTCAGGTTTCCCATCTCATCGAGGAAGAGAGTTCCTCCGTTGGCAATCTCGAAAGCGCCCTTCTTGTCCTGGTCAGCTCCCGTAAACGATCCCTTCACATGACCGAAGAATTCTGATGCCGCCACTTCTTTAGGGATGGCACCGCAGTCGAGTGCGAAGAAAGGCTTATTGGCTCTTGTGCTGAGTTCATGGATTCTTCTAGCCACATATTCCTTACCTGTACCGCTGGCACCCAGGATGAGTACCGACATAGGGGTAGGAGCCACCAGCGAAACGAAACTGTAAAGCTTGCGTGAAGCCTCGCTTTCACCTTCCAGGTATTTGGGCACATCCCCATTGGCAGAGGAAGCCTGATTTCCTGCCTGCTTGCCAGGTGCAGCGTTTGTAGGAGTAGAATTTATGTCTGTGGAACGCTGACTATCTGCTGAGGCTGCATACGGATCCTGTTTTTTCGGAGTCTTGATAGCTTCCTTGATCTTATCCAGAAGGATTTCCGGATGGAAAGGTTTTGCCACGTAATCGGTAGCGCCTGATTTCATGGCGAGCACCACATTCTGAATTTCTGCATAGCTGGTCATCACGATGAAAGGCACCTGCACGCCATGCTTTCTCATCCATTGCAGCAGGAAGATGCCGTCGTGATCGGGAAGGCGGAGATCTGATAATACCAGATCGAATCCTCTTTCTGCCTCCTCGCAAACCTGTATGGCGGCCTTGACCGAAGTAGTTTTCTCCACCTCGAATCCCTTTTTTCTGAGCCATGTCTGAATCATGGTTCCAAATGCGATGTCGTCTTCAACTATTAGAATCTTTTCCATGTCATTGCGATCTTACTGTCTTGTTGTATCTTTCTTACTTGTATCTTTGTCTTCTAAAAAGATAGTGTTGTTTCAGAGTGCAAAGTTAGCACTAATATTTGGAATCAGCAAGGAAAAAGTGCTTAATTGTTTAAATGAATCGAAAAATTAGGAAGTAATCACATAAAAATGAAAACTAGTTGAGCTTTTTAACACTTCATCTATCTCTGAATTCAGGAAAAATATGTATTTTTGCATATTAAAACGAATCTGTATAATATTTACGTACTAACAATAGTAGTTATGAAGAAACAAATACTTACATTGGCCATGCTGTCCGCTCTGGTGCTCTCAGCTCACGCCCAACAGCCAGCCAGTCAGCTGTTGCCTTATCAGAACCCTAACCTTTCTGCCGAGGCAAGAGCCAATGACTTACTTTCACGCCTGACCCTGGAGGAAAAGACGAAGCTGATGATGGATGCTTCGCCTGCCATCTCCCGACTGGGTATCCCTCAGTTTCAATGGTGGAACGAGGCGCTGCATGGCGTGGCACGCAACGGATATGCCACGGTTTTCCCTATCACCATGCACATGGCTTCTTCCTGGGATGATGCCTTGCTCTATCAGGTGTTTACTGCCGTAAGCGATGAGGCGAGAGCCAAGGCGCAGGTAGCGAAGAAGTCGGGTAATGTAAAGAGATATCAGAGTCTGAGCTTCTGGACTCCGAATGTCAATATCTTCCGTGATCCTAGATGGGGACGCGGACAGGAGACTTATGGAGAAGATCCTTATCTCACTACACGTATGGGACTCGCCGTCGTGAATGGCTTGCAGGGACAGTCATTTGACGGCAAGCCGCTGGCGGCTCCTGGCGTTCTGGCTTCCGATCAGTCTAAGACTCCCCAATATGTCAAGACACTGGCTTGTGCCAAGCATTTTGCCGTGCATAGCGGTCCGGAGTGGAATCGCCACGTCTTCAATCTGGAGAATCTGCCAGCCCGTGATTTGTGGGAGACTTATCTCCCTGCCTTCAAGTCGCTGGTACAGGATGGACATGTGGCTGAGGTGATGTGTGCCTATCAGCGTATAGATGGTGCTCCTTGCTGCTCCAACGCCAAGTTTGAACGCCAGATTCTCAGAGAAGAATGGGGATTCAAGGGATTGATTACTTCCGATTGTGGAGCTGTCAACGATTTCTATATGCCGGGCTATCATGGTACGGCAAAGACCGCTACCGAGGCAACTGCCCAGGCTGTGAATGCCGGTACCGACCTGGAATGCGGCAGTGCCTATCGTACTATTCCGAAAGCTGTGAAGGCGGGAATGATCAATGAAGATAAGGTTAACCAGAGCCTGAAGCGCCTGCTGGTGGCTCGTTTCAAGCTCGGCGATTTCGATAAGGATGAAACCGTGTCGTGGACTCAGATTCCTGAGAACGTCATCGCCTGCAAGGCTCATAAGGATCTGGCTGAGAAGATAGCAGAAGAAGGCATCGTCCTTCTTCAGAACAGAAACCAGCTGCTGCCTTTGAACCGCAATCAGAAGATTGTGGTGATGGGACCTAATGCCAATGACTCCATCATGCTGCGAGGCAACTATTCGGGTTATCCTACCAGTTCTACCACCATCCTCCAGGGCATTCGCAACTATATGAAGGGGGCAGAGGTGAAGTATGTTCCGGCTTGTACCTTGACAAGAAACGAGGTGCAGGAAAGCCGTTTCAACCTCTTCCGTGAGGGAATGAAGGCCACCTACTGGAACAATCAGGAACAGAAGGGCGAGCCGGTGGCTACGGATGTGATGAAGACTGCCATCAATCTGAGCAATGGTGGTAATACCGTGTTTGCACCGGGTGTGAATCTTACTCATTTCTCTGCCCGCTATGAGGGAGTATTGACTCCTGACAGGGATGAGGATCTTACCATCAATATGGGTATTGATGACGGTTGCCGCCTGATAGTGGATGGTGATACCATCGTGAACATGAGGGAGTGTTGGGGCCGTGTGGCGCCTATTATCAAACCGCTCTCTCTGAAAGCAGGCAAGCCGGTCAAGATTCAGGTAGATTATACCCAGAAGGAAGATGTGGCTGTGATGCAGTTTGATATCCTGAAGACTTCGAAGCCTACCAGCGAGCAGATTCTGGCAGAGGTGGGCGATGCGGATGCCGTGGTATTCGTTGGCGGTATTTCTCCAAACCTGGAGGGAGAGCAGCTTGAGATTGAGGAGTCTGGATTCAAAGGCGGCGACAGAACCGATCTGGAGTTGCCGAAGGCTCAGCGTCAGGTCATCGCCATGCTGCATCAGGCAGGCAAGCGTGTTGTCTTTGTCAACTGTTCGGGATGTGCCATCGCCATGGTTCCTGAGACAGAGAATGCCGAGGCAATCCTTCAGGCATGGTATCCTGGTGAACGGGGTGGTGAGGCTGTAGCCAAGGTTCTCTTTGGCGAGGTGAATCCATCGGGCAAGCTTCCGGTTACCTTCTACAAGAGTGTGAACGATCTTCCAGATTTCCTCGATTATACGATGAAGAATCGTACCTATCGTTATTTCAAGGGTGAGCCTTTGTTCCCATTCGGTTACGGTTTGAGTTATACCTCTTTCGAGTACGGCAAGCCTACCCTGATGCAGGTGAAGAGCAAGAAGCGTGGCAGCAAGGTTGCTGATTACAAGCTGATGTTCTCTTTGCAGAATACGGGCAAGCGAGAGGGTACCGAAGTTGCGCAGGTTTATATCAAGCGCATGGATGACGTGGATGGACCTATCAAGAGTCTCAAGGCATTCAAACGTGTGTCTTTGAAGGCTGGCGAGCGCCAGATGGTGAGCATCGATCTTCCTCGCAAGAGTTTCGAGGGTTGGGATGCCCAGACCAACACCATCCGCGTGGTTCCTGGCACTTACCAGGTATTTGTTGGCGGCTCCAGCGCTGATGCAGCCAAGACTAAGATAGAAGTGAAGATCAAGTAAACCCTCATAGCTGAAAGTTCGGCATGTTCGGCGAACTTTCAGCTATGGCTCATTTTTTAACCATTATGCTTGGTTTATTCGGATTTTCTTTGTAACTTAGCAGCGCAAAACGTAAAGCATGAAGGAATATGGCAAAAATAGTAAATTTCTATCCTGTAGGAATACAGACATTCTCAAATATCAGAGAGGGGAATTATCTCTATGTAGATAAGACCCAATACATCGTGGATTTTCGAGAAAAAAAGATGAAGTACGTGTTTCTGAGTCGTCCAAGACGATTCGGAAAGTCGCTCTTTGCCTCTACCCTCCAGGCTTATTTTGAGGGAAGAAAGGAACTCTTCGAGGGATTAGCCATTGCTGATTACGAGAAGGAATGGGTAAAGCACCCTGTGTTTCATTTCGACCTAAGCGGTGCCAAGCACATGAGTGTGGAGCAGCTGGAAAGATACCTGGCAGATATGCTTGAAGAGCAGGAGACTATCTGGGGATACAAGACGCACCAGGTAGATGCCAACCTCCGCCTGAAAGACCTGGTGAAGCGGGCTTACGGGCAGACGGACACGAAGGTGGTAGTCATCATCGATGAATATGATGCCCCTCTGCTGGACGTAGTACACGAGAAGGAGAACCTGCAGCCACTTCGTCGCATCATGCAGAACTTCTACAGTCCTCTGAAGATGCTCGACCCATATCTGGAGTTCACCTTTATCACGGGTATCACCAAGTTCTCGCAGCTCAGCATCTTCAGCGAACTCAACAACCTCGACAACATCAGCATGTTCGACCAGTATTCTGCCATTTGTGGTATCAGCAAGAAGGAACTTATCACGCAGATGAAACCGGATGTGGCAGCATTGGGAGAAGACCTGGGCATGACGTATGAGGAATGCCTGGCTGAGCTGACAAGATTCTACGACGGTTATCATTTCAGTGAGAAATCAGAGGATGTCTTTAATCCGTTCAGTCTGGTAAAGGCGCTGAATGCACGCAAAATTGCTCCTTACTGGTTTGGCTCCGGCACGCCAACTTATCTTATCAAGACGCTGCAGAAGTATCACGTCAATGTGATGGACATAGAGAAGAAATCATGTGATGTGGATGATTTTGATGTTTCACCGGAAATGATGACTTCAGCGCTTCCGCTGCTCTATCAGAGTGGCTATCTCACCATCAAGAAGTATAACCCGATGCTGCATCGCTATACTTTGGAATACCCAAACAGAGAGGTAAAGATAGGTATGCTCAAGAGTCTTGCGCCTAACTATCTTTCACCAATATCCCTGGACAATAACAGCTTGGTGGGTGATTTCCTGGAAAAGCTCTATGATACTGATGTAGAGGGAGCGATGGTGCGCCTGAAGGCATATCTTGCCAGCATCTCCAATCGTTTGAGTAACAAGAGTGAACGGGATTTCCAGACCGTGTTCTATCTTATCTTCAATCTGATGGGTGCCCATATGAGGGTAGAAGAGAATAGTGCAATAGGTAGGGCTGATGCCGTAGTGTATATGCCGGATGCCGTATTTGTTTTCGAATTGAAGTATGATGGTTCTGCTGAGGAAGCAATCAGGCAGATAGATGAAAAGGGATACCTGATTCCGTATTCTGCCGATGGCAAGCGTTTGTTTAAGATTGGTGTAAATTACGACAGCACCCAGCGTACTATCAGCGATTGGATTATCAAGGAAGAATAAAGAAAGGATTAGAAAGAATAGAGAAAAATCCGAAACAGAAGCTTGCCAAGTTATCTGTTTCGGATTTTTTTGATACTTTTTCGTTAGGATGAGCCGAGTATTTAGAGCCTACTTAATTTGTTAACGAATCTAACTCACACTAAATTGGACTTTGGTTGAATATCAAGAAGTTAGGCGTTTGCCTTTATAATATAGGTAACAATATGGAAACGAGCGGACTTCTGCTCGTTTCTGTATTTTGCAATATGCAAAGAACGCCTTAATTCGGGGACAAAGATACGATATTTTTCTAAATCTCGCATAGCTTACAAGGAGA
>ERZ1034939.1038-NODE-1038-length-14835-cov-13.903992_pt1 | contig 14835 bp, 14 predicted proteins | sample MGYA00520626_ERZ1034939 | MGnify/ENA primary metagenome ERZ1034939 (study PRJEB33766, sample SAMN09781751) | gut metagenome | biome: gut microbiome | host: Homo sapiens | place: Madagascar | study: EMG produced TPA metagenomics assembly of the PRJNA485056 data...
CAATATTTGAAAGGGGATACAAATGAGAAAACAAGTTTACTTATTCGAACTGGATTCTGTTCGAAATTCCAAAGCAGAAATTGAGCGTGCTCAGAAGGCACTTTTCGAGGAAATTATTCTCAATGGTAACTCTGTTGTACTATCTTTTAATCAATTATCTGATTCTCGTGGCTTTCTTCGCTCGTTAGCAAACACAGACACATCCGAACAAATAATTCATATGTTTGAATTAGGGCATTTAAAAGTTGCACAGTACTACAAACAAGATAATACTCTTGTGCGCACTGCATCACAGTATTTTCAGCAGGCTCTATCTACACCTGATTCATTTCATTTTTCTACTTTCGAAGGTTTAAATCTTACCCATGATGATATTCACGATATCCATCAGGCCATAACCTTCTGTGACCTCCCGCTTCTACAACAAAAAGCACATAATGATACCTGGAATTATGTTATAAACGTCGTTACAATGGTAATTGCCATGAGCCAGTCCCAATTTTCTACTGCTGAGCCCATAAAATCACACATTTCTTTACACGAATTAATAACACTCTTTTTAAATAGCCGTGACAGACTTTTGTCTTCTTTACAATCTCAGCCTAAACAAGCTGCTTCCACGGACAAACTGATATCCGCTATTTCCAACAATAGTGTCCATGGACTACTTGGCAATATTAATGGCACTCTCCCGCCTAAAAGCAACTCTCGATCTGTCTGGAAAAATCACATTTATGAATGCCTCGAAAAGGATACCTCATATACAGATACATGCCATATCGCCGATCTGATTATCGACCTATTATACAATTATGTTGTTGAATCAGGAATAAAAAATGTGTGTAAACACTATGATGGCGAAGCAGGAATCTCAGACTCTTTCTGGAACGACTTTGCTTCACGCCTAATAATGTACTGGAAAGATTCACAGGATATCAGTAATTCATCCTGCAAAGTACACTATTACCAGGATGAAAAACCCGATTTAGATAACTGGATTTTAAGCTCAGTACAACTTGCCCCATGGGATACTGCTGATCGCATAATTGAAAAAATTGACACCATTCCACAATCCGCTGAAACATACGAACAAAATCATTTAGAACAAATAAAATCACAAAGGATTTATTTAAACAAACGTTTCCGCAAAATCATCGGTACAATCGGTGCCAGTATATTTTTATTTGTTTTTGTTAACACGATACTAGGTTGGATACAGGGTGCTGTAGAGCCGGACTTCCATAATATACTTATATTAACAATACTTTTTGCATTCATATCAACAATTGCATTCAGTATCATTGGATCACTCATTTCCAATAAAATACATCTCGCTGACCTGCTTGACAGCCTTAACCTATTCAAAGCAACTATTAAAGATATCCGTGTTACCCAAAAACAGCCTCGTGGCATTTCATATTATCGTAAATCCGCTGACAATGAAAATAATGAATAAGCAGCAAGGGTGAATCCATCATCGATTCGCCCTCTTTTTATCCAATCATCCAATTCTCTCCTAGACAATAAAATCGTCTTTTGTATCTCCTCATATCCTATCTTTTCCTCGTAAGATGAAATTTCGCAATATACTACAGAAACCTTTCCTGACATAATTCCACTATCAGCGGTGATGCTTCCTATTGCCTTAATCCTTGCATCATCAGTGAAAGTTGCTCCAACTTCTTCCGAAAGCTCCTTAACAGCATTCTCTTCAGCTGACAGCCCATCTTCTCCAAACCCACGTGGAAAACCATACTGTGTGCTGCGTATAGCATGTCTATACTGTTTGATAAGTATAAACTTACCATCATATACAGGAATGGTAACAACCGGTACTCCTGTTGATGTACCGATCAATCTGTCGTAAGAAAACAAATCTCCATTTTTATTTTTAACCAAATCAACAAGCATTGTATTCCATGGACTTGTATAAACAGCCCCAAGTCTCCGTCCTAAAGCAGCAACATACTTATTTACAGTATCCGGATCAGTAATGATGGCAAGATCCTCCGATTGAATAAACAGGTCCGGTCTTTTGTTTGTTAATTCAATATATAATTTCCATTCATTTGAATCTGTGTATTTCATAAACTCTATCCTACTAAATGTATACTCTCAAACTTTAAATAATTCTACATCATATTGTTTTTATAATAACATGAAAATTCAAGAAAATCATTGTATCATTTGCTCCACTATTTGTAAATATTTATTCCTTGTTTGAATTTCATTTTTGGTATAAAATATTATATTTCAAAAATCTTGACATTTTATTTTTCTCATGGTAAGATTTGTTTCAATAGAAATGGTCGTTGTTGAGATGACTAGCAAGAAACTCTCTTACCAGTTAATGGAAGGGAGTTTTTTTCTTTATATGGATATACCAGCATCATTCGATAAGCCTTTCAAAACATACGATGAAATGCTTCGTATTTTGGAAGATAGAAATATTATAATAAAAAACAAATAGTTAGCTCGTTGTGCATTAGAGAATTTTTCTTATTATGGTTTAATAAATGGATACAAAGACACTCTTCTTCAGATTGAAGGAAGTGATAATTTTTTAGACGGAACAACCTTTGAGGAGCTTTATACATTACATATTATTGATACATCCTTGAACAGCATACTATTACGATATATTTTATTTTTAGAACGAGCATTAAAATCCAGAATATCTTATTTAGTTTCTGAAAACTATGGTGTATATACAAATTGGAATGATTTTTCATGTAATAATGAACATGATTATTTGTATAAGAATAATTATACAAACTCAAACGGAAATAGAACTTTTTAGCATTATTTCATTACCACAATTGCCAGATAATAGCATTATTCAGCTGATGTCTGATAGTCAAGTGCGAAATGACGCCTCTCAAAGTTGTAGGTATGAACATACTGTCCTATGGTAGTTCCGGCTTTCTTGATATTATTATATTGTGTTGTAAGTAGGGTTGATATCATGTATATGTGGCCCAACATGTATAACAGCTTTCGCTGGTCATCCATAGAAAACTCAAATCTGCAAACATGTCAATAAATGCTTTCACAGCTATCCGTGAAGTTCACTCTTTAATAAGTCCAACCTGCCAAAGGTAAGTTGGTTTCATGATTATAGTATACTTATATGATCCTTTCAGTTCCAACGCTGGGAACAAAAGCAGTCATCCGTGCTTTCTCGGCGAAGGGATCTCCCTCTAATTCTTTTATACCAGAATATTTTATAAGCATCTTACTCTTATATATTTTTCTCATTATCTTTTAAAAGGATAAATATTTCTTTAGGCATATTTGTTATATGACATACAAAACGCAAAAATGTTTTTTCACTTTGCTTCAAAGCCTCCACATTTTTAAATAATATATTTAGTTCACTTATATCATATTCCCTATATTCCAGATCGTATTGAAACAGTGTAAAGTCCAAAAAACGTAAAATGTCAAAATAACTTAATGGTTGTTCCATAATACGAAATATCATATTTATGAAAGCCTCTGTATACTCGGGTTGGTTTAATTTTATTTCTGGTAAATCAACTACGCTATTTTCTTCCCCACAATATCTATACAATGTTTTTCTAGCAATATTATTAGTTACCTTTAAAATATCATCTATTTTTGCTTTCGAATTACTTCCATATATTAATCCCAAAATAATAATATTAATCTTATCTTCTTTATCAAAGTATTGAACTTGTCTACATATCTGTAGCATAGGGTACATCAACATACTACTTAATTGATATACTCCCCATCTAATAGCCTTATTTTCTTTCGAAGTCAATGGTAATTCAACTAGTACAGCCAGATCGCGCAATGCTGTAATTGTTTTTTTACATTTTGTAAAATTATCATCTAATGCCCAATAATGTGTATTTATAAACTTAAAAATGCGTCTATAGATTGAATTATCAGGCGTAGAAATATTTTTAAAAACATTTATATTCTCATTCTGAATCTGAGGATTCCATGATCCTCTCCAATCATTACTATTTATTCCATATCTCGTTTCCATATCCTTTATGATATTTAAATCTACAATTTGGATGCTCTTCTTATTCGCAAAAATCTTTGTACTCAATTTAGTACCCTTTTTCACAAACAAAATATCATCTACTTCTATCATTTCTTTTATACCGGTTAACCATGCAACTCTATTTATCTCTTGAGCTGCGCCTGATTTACAATCAGCCCAAATAGTTTTTGTTGAAAAATCATAATGCACATAAATTCCATAAACATCTAAATCAGTTACTGTATCATAAGGTTCATCTGCACTAGTCTGAATTATAATATTTGTTTTTGGAAAATATCCCATAAAAAAGAATAGTCTTTTTATTTGAAATTCCAATAACTCGCCTTTATTAATATTCTTAAATATAGTATTCTCTGAAGATCTAGTATTCTTCGAATTTTTGTTGTTAACACTTTTAATTTGTTTTTCATTGTCTAGATCACTTTTTTTCTTTCTAGCCATTACTATTCCTCCATTTTACTAATAATTTTCATCTCGTAATATTCGTTGAATATATTCATCCGCTTCTTTTGACGATTCTGGAACATCCCCCATTCGTACCCGTTGCTCCTCTGATGAACAATAATTAGAGGACTTTACTATTTGATTATAATTATCAATATTTAAATCATTTTCCTCCATAATACCATTAATAAATTTGAGGGCAGCTTCGGCAACATCAACTTTAACAAGTTCTAAATAGTATCCTGTTGCATTATAGTATCCATTATACCCCCATTTCTTTTTACTCTTATGCGTTACTTTAGCAATTCCCTTTTTTTCTAACATTATATAATCAGTACTATTTGCATCATGTGGTCCAACTTCTCCATTTCTTATCCATGCACTCAAAAATTTTTGTGCACTATATATCGTAGAGTATTGCGTATAATTTTCACCAAATCTAATGGACGCAAGCAATAATCTCACATCATCAAATATATCATCTGGAGCTGTTAGCCAGTCTGCACTTTGAGTAAACTCAAACTCCCTACTCACTTCTCTATTTGTTACTATTTTAATAGGATTTATCATTCCTATCTTTTTAGCTAAATTAAAAATCTCTTTATCTGCAATTGTCAAATTTTCATACGGAATACCTTGATAATTTTGTATTTCTTCAATCGTAGCCCCTAAACTCTCTTTCTGTATCTTTCCCAACTCACTAACAGCAAGTGCGATTCGTTGGTTATCGCTTCCCCAAATATATTCATTACTAATAATCGGATCATTCTTTTTATTAACTTTTCTTATTAATTTAAACTGATCTGCAACATCTAATGATATATTAATATCATCTTCCCTAAATCCCTTTTGTATCAGTTTTTCCGTTATTTCAGTTTGCGTATATGGTACTTTTTTTGTTTCTTCCAATGTATCTACCGTTATAATCTCTTTATCCGATGGATGCAGATCTTCAAAAACTTTTCCTGTTATTTCTAATGTACTCTGCGTATCAAAAACATACTCCTCAATTCCAATAAGACTTCCTGTACTATCTCTATGTACTTCAATTTTTTGATCAGAACTTTCCTCTAACTGTGGCAGGATAACCTTATGCAATTCAATAGGTTTAATTCCGACTTGACTAGCCATTTTTTCTATTTTTTCTGGATTATTTAACTTTTTATTTCCTCTTATTGCCCCTAAAAAAAGCCCAGTCTTTCCAGCTACATTTAAGCAATCAAAAATATCAGCATTATCGCTATAATCTACAAATTCTTTCAAATGTTTACGAGCAGCAACAGCCCAAAAACCATTAATTTTTCTATCCATCATATATTTCTCCCTTACACTTACTATATCGGTACTATTATACTACAATATTATCACATATTAGCTTATAAAGCGTTTGACAAATTTATTGTTTTTTGTTGGTATCTGTTGAATTTTATCACTTAGAATAGTAAAATAATTTTTATCTGGAGGTCAAATTTATATGGAATACCAACACCAATTAACGGTTTTACTTATTGAAGATGATAAATTTGCATGTGAAGAAATTCATGACTATATAGACCAATATGATGACATATGTCTTGTAAACATAACAGATGATGCCAATGAAGCTTTGGATATGGTAAAGTATTATGTTCCTGACGCAATTATTTTGGATTTAGAACTCCACGAAGGTGGGGGAAATGGATTGCTGTTTCTATCAAAAATACATGATATAGCGTTGGATAAGCTACCTTATATTCTTATCACTACACAGAACACGAGTAACGTAACTCTTGATGCAGCACGTCAATTAGGCGCAGATTTTATTCTTACTAAGTATGAGAAAGACTATTCCTTTCAAAAGCCGGTCGAGTTATTACGTCTGATGAAGAATGCCATACAGAGACATTCCTCACCAAACACTCCTTTTATAATTACTCCTGCTGAAAAGAATCGTCGACTTACCACCCATATTCATCATGAATTGGATACTATAGGTATCAGTCCCAAAGCAATTGGATATGAATACCTGACCGAAGCAATTATCCTCACTATAGATAAACCTACTCCGAATCTTGCTCGGCAAATTGCAAAAAAGCACAGCAAAACCCCAGCAAGCGTTGAGAGAGCCATGCAAAATGCAATAAACAGAGCCTGGTCAAATGGCAATCCTGAGGATTTGGCACGTAACTACACAGCAGTGATCAATTATGAACGAGGAGTTCCTACATTGACTGAATTTATTTACCATTACGCAAGTAAATTCAAAAATGAGTTACAAACTACTTTCTAACCAATGCAGACCAGAATTTAGTTATCCATTCTATCATATGTCTCACCTCCATAATCAGAGGTTATCCCATATGATAGCTAATTCTTAATTCATAATTAACGTTATTTTTTATTAGGTTTCGTATATGATTATTACAATTATCAAATCATTTTTACTTTTTATATTTGCATTTTTTCTATTCACAAGGATATCAAATAGCGATAATACAATTATTATTCCTTTTATACTAAAGTGTTTTATTTCGTCATTTGCATTATCTTTATTGACATTATTTTGCAAACATAATCTTGCCATTCTAAGCTATGTAGTCCCATTATTTTTCTTTTGGACGATTCTGTGCTGCATTACCACTTTTCAGCCTAAAATATTGCTTACATATTCGCTGGTTTGCTATTGTACCGTACTCATGCTCTATAGTATATCTGCTGCCATTTGGGGACTTTTTACATTTTTTATTTTCGCAGAACTTTCCCAAATCATTATAAATATATTTACATTATTATCATGTGCCACAACTTTCATCTTTTTAAAACTCATTTTAAGGTCAAAGAAATTTTGCAATACAGTTAGATATTTAATCCACAATTCTATCTTTAACTACATTGTGATTCTATATATATTAAGTATTTTAATACTGACTTTTGAACAAGTATACAATGTAAAATCCATACAGGTATCATTTCTCAGCATGATTTTACTAATTGTGTTACTATTCCTTATTAATCTTTGGTGGCGAAACAAGCAAACCGAATTTTATATTGAGAAGATGCGACTTCTTGAGGTTAAAAACCTTCGTTCCACATCTGCGGACTACGAATCTTATATCTCCAAACTCGAAAATGAAAATAAGAGGCTTGGTGCAATAATTCATAAGGACAACAGAATTGTAAATGCTATGGCAGACTCCGTATGTAACTATCTCTCCACAACTACCAATAATTCGGTAACTGATTTAGAAGAGCTCCATGCAAAAGGAATATCTCTTTCTAATGAAATAGACTCAATTAAAACATACCGACAAGAACTTCTTGGAAATGGATTGGTATCTATATCTACCATTCCGCTTACAAAGCATTCCGGTATAGATGCAATTATTTCTTTTATGGCAAAGGAAGCTTGCAGCTATGGTATTTCGTTAAAATTTCATTTCGATACTGTTTTTTTACTGTTAAAGATACTGAAATTTCGGAGATAGATCTTGTCCATCTTCTCTCCGATTTGATTGAAAATGCCATCATTGCAACTAAAAATGCTGACGAGAAATGCATAGAATTATCATTTCAACTACTAAAAGGAACCCCTGCTATCTCTATATCCGATAGCGGAGTCCCTTTCGAAATCGAAACATTTATGAAATTAGGAATCACAGAGGCCTCTACGCATACTTCTGAAGGTGGAACAGGAGTCGGACTTATTGATATCTGGTCTTTCAAGAAAAACTATCGTGCCTCTCTCGTGATAGAAGAACTTGATACTGATACTTCAATATATAGTAAACGTTTATCGATTCAATTTGATAACAAATGCAACTATCTGATTATAACCGACAGATTTAAGGAAATTATATCTCATCAAACCAGATCAGACTTAATTGTCACAAAACAAATGCATCTCATACGGATTTAACTTATTATCCGATGCCCTCTATAACTAGTTTTACTTAAATTTCTGCATCACTTCCTACATCATATAATTCTCCGATAAAATCAATATAACCTGCCCTAATCTGCTCCTGTGTATATGATTTTTCATTAATCAGATTATCCGATACATGTTTAATCAAATTATCAAACTCAATACTTGAAACTATAGCATTCACAAATTTCTTCTTATCAAGATGCTTGTACTTTTGCCATTGAGCTGTTGTGACCGGAGAAATTACATTCCCCTTTTTGCCAAAATATTCGATTCTTATTCCAAATGGTATCATACTAGTGCTTATAGTGTCATATCCTTTTAAGGCAGGAATACATCCACGCAATGTACCATCGTGATAATGATATCTATCATCGTTCTTTAACAAAGCCTCTAACAAATACCTCTTAGTGCTTTGTCCAGCATCTGTTGGCAGCTCATCCGTATTGGTTCTGTAAGAAATTAAATACATGAATTTATTATTACTTGAATCCTTTGGAATCAGCATAATTCTATCTTCCATTGATTTGATTAGCACTTCTCTAAATGCCTTGTCAATTATAACAATATCAAAAGGGATATCATCTGCATGTTCATTCAATAAATTTTTAATATATTTAACCTCTAATTTCTCCTGCATACCATTATGATCTATATAATCATCTATATTATCTGCTACTGCTGTTTTATCAAGATTATTAATAATATCTTTATAATCTATTTCTGTATGCTGAAAACTATTATCTGCTTTTTTCATCACTTCTACACTAACATTAATATGGCTAAATATATCACTATATCTACGCAGCAAATCCATTTTATCTTCCAACGATGCAATGCACCAAAATGTATATATCTGCCCACATTCTTTATCTGACTTCTCCGTTTTTGACGAAAAAACAGCCTCTTTGATAATACTGAAATAAAACTGAACAGCATCATCCAATATTTCATCAACTATTTTCATTTGCCCTTTTCGGAGGTTCTTCCTATCCAGCGTTAAAGTCTTTTTGGTATCTAAACCATATAAGTCCATGGCATACCATATTCCTTTACTAACCATATATGGTGCATTTTTTAGCTGCATCCCCTTAAAATAAAGCTGATTATTATATCTCTCGTATCTCTCCCGCAAATAAATACTCATACTCGAATTTGTCTTGCAATCCCAAACACTCATTTGATAATCATCGCCCATATTATAATAATAGCGACCATCATCTGAACATTTTTCCAATTCATCAAATTTCTGAGACTTTATTATATCCATCTGTTCATCTTCAAAGAATAGCTTGATCGGAAATAACGTATTTTCTATAGTACCACGTAATACATCCCATATTTTCATATAATACAGCATCTGCTTTTCGCCTGAAAAAGGATCAAACTGCTCTGATATAAACTCTGCTGTATTGCCTGAAAATCCATATGAAAAAGTCATATCACTCGGAAGAACAACATGTATCTCTGTTCCCTGTTCATTACGTACATCCGATTTTGATATCTGCACATAACCGTTTTTTCTTCGCGAAGTTACCTTTGCATATATGCCATCATTGCCGGCTGCCTTTGAATATATTTCAAACTCATCGGCTATCAAAAAAATAGATTGCAGACCTATTCCAAATCCAGCTGTCGGTCTAAGCCATAATGGCATACTTTCTACTTCCTCGCTACGCTTCTTATCACCTGAATAACTCACTCCAACATTACAGATCTTCTTGAATTGCTCTGCAGAAATTCCTATCCCATTATCACTGATAATAACTTTAAAATGATCCTCATCATATTTACGCAATATTACGTCAACACCATAATTTTCAAACACATCATTTTTTATCTGAAATGGCTGCAGATTGTTAACAGACTCCTTCGCTATCCAACTTCTATATCTGTTTTCGGAGACATCTCTCCACATTTGGATTTTACATGCATCCAATGCATTTTGAATAACTTCTCTTAAAAACACAAATTTGTCTTCATAAATATTGGCACCTTCGATTACTTCAAAAGCTTTTTCCGTAGAAATAGAAAACTGTAAATCGGAGAGTCCTTGTATGTCAGGAACTCCATCAAGGAGTAATTCACACTTTCCCAGCTTAGGAGCACTTCCCTTTATATTTTCCGGCATGATATTCTTCCAATTTAGCGCCCAAAATTCCACCTCTGTCTTAAGCCATGATAGGAAATTTCTGGTCTCTCTGTATACCTCCGGTTTACTACAATCTGCTCTATATTCTATAATATCGGGTGTAATCAAAATATGTCTCGCGGACATATGCTTTTCCCAATGATTTCTTGACGATTCCGGTATCTCTCCAAACACTATCTCATTACTTGCATTAAATCTATTATTATCTGCGTCAAGTAAATCTCCCATACGAAGCATCTGTGCCAAGAATCTGGGATGTGCATAATCTGCATTGAATCCATTTGTCCTATAGTCCAGCTCAAGGAGCTTATCATTCGATTCTGTATGTAAATAAGCAATATCTGCCAAAAGATTTATCAGTCTCTGTTGTATCAATCCGTTATATCCTAAATCAATGTGAAAAGCATTCCCCATGTCTTCCAGATATGAACATGAATCTACAGCATGCTCTTTTCTATAATAATCTGCAATTAACAGAGTTACCGCGTATCTTACTCTTACAGGCCATGCCAAAACAGATTTTCCTTTATCCCTTTTCTCTTCAAATGAATTGATCAGCTTTGCATTTTCAGCCAAACTATCATCTAATGAATTCTCTGCTGCATGAAGATAATCCTGAAACTCTTTTGATTCCCAGTTATCCTCTATACGCTTACACTCTATGACCATACCAATATCGTGCAAATATGCCGCATGCAATAAGAGCCATGTATCAGTAGGCGATAATAGACGAATAGCCTCCTCTCCCAAAAGCATTTCAATATTTGTAATAATAGCCTCACAATGTGATACATCATGTCTGGTATAATGAGGATAATTTATAACTACCGTTGATAAGGCATCCTGACACATCTTCTTATTAATGTTCCAAACTGATAACAAATTAATATACGTTGGATTTTCCTTGCATATCTCAGTTAAATGCTGTTCCAATTTGTATGGTAATACTATATTATCTTTCGTCACGATGTTCCCCCTCAAAAAATCAGCTACTTCTTCTTTACCATGCAACGCTTCTTGAAAAAAGATATACCATAGCAAAGAATCTGGTCATAATCGTCCTCATACTCTTTTGCATACATCCTATCGTCAATCTGCTGCAGAGCATTATTACATTCACATTCCATACTATTGAGACTCTTGGTGTATTTTGCTTCAAAAATTGCTACACGACCATTTACAGAATCATATACAACCACATCGCTTCGTCCCTCACCATGCTCCTTATTAGACTCCACCATATAACCCGCACCGGTAAAAATGCCGACAAGAAAAGCATGATAGAAGTCCTCTTTATAATCATGATAACTTATTGTCTTCCGCAAAAGTGTGGTCATCTCACTTGTGAGCTTCTCGCTATCACCACTCCAAACAGCATCAAAAAGCTCATTGCGATTCCATTTTTTTGCACTGTCATCAAACCACTTGATTACGGTAGTTTCAAAAATCTCTTTAATCTCAGCATTTGGAATCATAAGAGCAAGTTCTCCGTTTTGGAGCTCCCCATCATAATAGTCATCACTTACCTTTGTCAGATACCCAGTCAGATAGAGCATACTCCAAAGATTATCCTCCGACGAATGAAGATAATCATATGTCAGGCTCTCATCAATTCTCTGAATTATGCAGCCACCAGCCATTAAAGTTTCCAGCTTCTTAGTAATATTGTTTCCTGCGTAATCAATAAAAGAGCGAATGATTGCATTGTCGCTCGTATTCTTCCAATAACTTACAGGTTTTGCATTTGGATTTCGCTGTAATTCCAAAAGATAATTCATAACATCCCAGGGACAATAGACATCAAACTTACCGAAATGATATCCATCATACCATTCCTTGATACTTCCCGCTTTATCCTCTATAGCTGCATCTATGATAATACGATCAACTTCGCTCTGAACAAAGCCAAAATACTCATTCAGCCTTGAATCCGTAATAGAATCCGATACAAAATTGTTAGTTCCTGTAAAAATGCTTTCCTTGGCAATTTTTAAGCATCCTGTTATAACAGCAAAACGAAGCGACTGGTTATCTTTCAATGCCTGCATCAAGCCTTTCATAACATCAAGCATCTCATTATAGTAACCATGACTATTTGCTTTTGCCACAGGAACATCATACTCATCAATAAGGAGAATTACCGGCTTGCCATAATGTTGCTGCATTATCGAAGTCAGGAGAATAAGACTATTTTTTACTTCTTTTTCAGAGCCATGACCATTAGCAAGATTGGTAAATATCTTTCTTTGAAATTCTGTTATCCTATCATCATCAAGCAAATACAAGTACTTGTTGTATAAATCAGCAAGTACCATTGTAAGCATGCCATATGCACCAGCAAAATCCAAACCATCTACCTGCCTAAATGAAATAAATACAGTAGGCCATTGATTCAGCCATTCAGCACATAAATCCTGCCTCTTAGAGATCTCAAGTTCCTCAAACATTCGCTTACTATCTTTTTGTATGTCAAAGAAATTCTCAAGCATGCTCATCGCGAGTGTTTTTCCAAATCGTCTTGGACGGGTAATCAGAGTCACTTTTGTGCCTGTTGACTCAAGAAGTTCCTCAATAAGTCCTGACTTATCTATATAATAGTAATTATTATTTCTGATTTCTGCAAAATCAGAAACGCCTACCGGAAGGTTTAGCAGATTCATTTTGTAATACCCCTTCTGTTTTTTATATCTACAAAATATTATATCTAATATATTAACATCCGTCTTCTTATGCAAGCTAACACAATTAGAATTTGCCTTGATATTCTCTATGACACTCCCTATACTGTAAGCGCTCAATATTCCAACGCTAGATCTTAATTAACGCTTGCATCATTTTTGCTAGATGCAAGCGTTTTACTACAATTTAGTTTTTGCAAACATTTTGAACTTCTTTACTCTACGGAGTCAAAGCCTCAAGCTGTACATCTAACATATCTTCACTTGGACGATGCTCCAAAAGATATGTCATCAACATGTCTTTCCGGTTTTTGGCATACTTCACCGCTGTCTCGAAACGGCTTCCCTTACGTGGCTTCTGTTCGTCAAGCCAGTTCCAGAACGCATCGAGTATAGGTTTTTCTTTTTCAAGACGATAGGCTTTTCTCTGCTCAAATGTGTGCTTCTTGTTCTGTGATCTGCGCTCGTACTCAAAAAGCTTTGAACAGAACTGGACTCCCTGTACTGCCGGATTGCTGTAATCATACTGCTTCCCTTTTGGAACCGCACCTTTAAAAAGCTCCTCAAGAGTACGTTTTTCTTGCGTGTATGCTCAGAAACCTTAATAACAGATGCCTTAAGATCAACATCAGCTTTGTCAAAAAGATTCAGCTGACCTTCCACATCTTTCATCTTTTCACTTGATGTGCCGAACAGTTTCTTTGTAAGATAATCGACCTGTGCCAGAAGATTCTGTATCTGCTCAAGAAGTTTTGAATCTCTTGCACTTACTGCAATGTGTTTTCTGCCCCTTTTTCGATACTCTTATTATACCACAAAGAGCATTGAAAAAGAAGCAAAAATGCCAGTATTTTCAAAGCTCTTTGTTGTCATAAAAAGTATTTGTCATTTTTTCAAAAATCTTTTCTGTAATTTCAATATTATAATAATATCTAGATAAATCAAGCATAGTTAATATAACACTTTTATTATTATCTTCATCATTATTACCATTATTATTCACAACATCATCAGCCTTTTTCAATCCTTGATTTCGCCAACTCTCATATTGGTTAAAATATGGTTTAAACAAATTAGGAGATGCTGTAGTTGTTTGATCATTAAAAATCAACTTTTCATTCAGACGATTTCCATAGCAATTTTTATCCAGCTCTTTATCCATTCCATACCCAATTGTTAATATCCAAAGAATTCCTATTATATGTCCTTCTACACACATATCTATAAAATTGTTATATTTTTCTATTGTCACATCTGTTCCGCTTATATTTAAAATTACAATCGGTTCATCCTCTATCACATTGTCACTCTTAGTTTTTATCTTCTTTGGAAATGTCAAAACATTTATTGTTTCTAATATATTTTTTTAATGCTTTCCATTTTATTTCATCATTAAGAGCTGCATATATGTTTTCTATCTTTTTATCTATATCTCCTCTTTCAAACTCCACAATCCTCATTCTTAAAAAAGGAACTGTTTTATCTAAATATACACTACCTTTCAGCTTTCTATATGCCTCTTCAATAAATTGTTTATCCATATTTGTACCCTCATATTTTTTGAGGTAGTGTCAAAAACTACCCATTTTATTGTTCTAAAATTCTTTTAAAACCTTGA
>ERZ1034939.1044-NODE-1044-length-14793-cov-8.249423_pt1 | contig 14793 bp, 20 predicted proteins | sample MGYA00520626_ERZ1034939 | MGnify/ENA primary metagenome ERZ1034939 (study PRJEB33766, sample SAMN09781751) | gut metagenome | biome: gut microbiome | host: Homo sapiens | place: Madagascar | study: EMG produced TPA metagenomics assembly of the PRJNA485056 data...
CAATCAATCATGATCCAGAAGCAATTAAGATGCATAAGGCTAATCATCCGAACACCAAGCATTATTGCGAAAATGTTTGGTCTGTTGATCCAGTAAAGGCATGTAACGGGCATCCGGTCGGACTTGCCTGGTTCTCGCCGGACTGCAAACATTTTAGCAAGGCGAAAGGCGGGAAACCAAAGGATAAAAACATTCGTGGTCTTGCATGGGTAGCCTGCAGGTGGGCGGGACTTGTCCGACCGAGAGTTATCATGCTTGAAAACGTGGAAGAATTTAAGACATGGGGACCGCTTGGGCGTCGGCACCATCCGATTAAAGGTAAGCAGGGAAAGACGTTTGAAAAGTTTGTACAACAGCTTACAGAATTGGGATATGAGGTGCAATTTAAAGAGTTGGTAGCAGCGGATTACGGTGCACCAACCATGCGGAAGAGATTCTTCATGATCGCACGGTGTGATGGCAAGCCGATTGTCTGGTCAGAGCCGACACACGCACCGGCAGACAGCGAAGAGGTAAAGGTAGGATTGAAAAAACCTTATGTTGGAGCATATACGCAGTTGGATTTTTCCTTGCCATGTCCAAGTATCTTTGATACTTCGGAAGAAATCAAAGAAAAATACGGAATCCGGGCAGTGAGACCGCTGGCACAAAAGACGATGGACAGGATAGCAAGAGGATTGAAAAAATTTGTATTGGATAATCCAGAGCCATTTATCATTCAATGCAATCACGGAGGGGAGCGCAGACCAAACGACATCCGGGACCCAATGCCAACCATTACGGGAAAACACGGGTATGGGGTTGTGGAACCGGTGCTTACTCCATACATGGGAACCAATACAACAAATCATCCGGGTGGAGATTGCAAGGCACCAATTCACACGATTACAACAGGAAACCAGCAATGTCTTATTAGTCCCACGCTAATCCAGTACCATTCTGAGACAGCGCAGGGAGAAGTCCGGGGACAGACAATTAAAGATCCGATCATGACCGTGGATGGTTCAAATAGATATGGGCTGGTCACGTCATTCCTGCATAAGTACTATGACGGAGGATATAAAGGTGCTGGTGAAACAGTAGGAAATCCACTTCCGACAGTTACAGCATGGGATCATAACAGCATTGTTACTGCTAATCTGATCCAGATGAACAATCATTGTGACGGAAAAGATATCAGACAGCCATTACCAACGATCACAGCCGGTGATGGACATTTTGGAGAGGTCAGAGCATTTTTAATAAAATATTATGGAGATGCGACCGGACAAGATATTGAAAAACCACTTGATACCGTGACAACTAAGGACAGATTCGGATTGGTGACGATTGAGGGCGTAGATTACCAGATCGTGGATATTGGTCTGAGGATGCTTGAACCACGGGAACTGTACGGATGCCAGGGATTCCCAGACGATTACATAATCGACCATGATTACACTGGCAAGACATATCCGAGAAGTGAACAGGTGCGCAGATGCGGAAATGCGGTTTGTCCACCTATACCTGCAGCACTGGTAAAAGCGAATCTGCCAGAGCTGTGTGTTGCAGAACGTATGCCGAACATGAGGATAGAATCAGAACAGACCGGACAGCTCCGGTTTGCCTAAGTAAATTTTAGGAGGACTTTATGGTTACAGAACTGGAAATGAAATATAGAAGGTTATCCAGAAACTACGATGAACTCGAAGAAAAATACGAAGCTGCACAGGAAGAGTTAAAAAATGCAAGGGATGAACTGTATAGTGCAAGGCAGCGTATTGACAATGAGTTAGAGCCGAGGATAAAAAAAGAAAAAGATGAATATGATGATTTTACATTAAGAGGTAGCAATTCATGTTTTGGCGCAGCGTTAGATGGAGCCTGCGGGTTAAATTATTGTGATGGATTTGGTAGCACTGAAAAATGCAAGGAATTACTAATGTATGTAATCACAGACGAAGAACTTGTGAAGTGGTCAAAAACTCATGGAAAAGAGCTTATGATTGCACAAGAAATAATCAATCGTGAATTGTACTAAATACCTTTAAATTTTAAAACCAGATAACAAAACCAAGAAGAGAGGAATGGTCATCTCATGAAAAATATAATAATGGATTTCGGTCTCTATTATGAAATTGCTAAAAAGAAAATCAAATTAAAACTATGGTCAGCCGAGTACTCAAAAGGATATTTATATTTTTTCCTGAACAATGTCGCAGATGTGACGGAAGAACAGTATAACGAGTACTCAAAGATGATCGATGAACTTTGAGAAAGAGAGGGGAAACAATGTGTAATTGCATGGATGAGATATTGGAAAAAATGTGTGGGATGGAAAACATCGAACAGGTATTACCACCTATCGAGGTTATATCCGAAAGAGCGTACTTAGAATTTACAGTAAAAGAAAAAGGTAAGAAGAGAGAGCGGAAGATGCCGGTATTACTGTCACGGTGCCCGTTCTGTGGCGAGCCGTATGATGAGAAAAAGAAATCTTGATGGAGGTAGATCATGAAAAGGAAACTTATAACAGCCATTATAACCGCAACACTCCTGATCGCCGGATGCAGTGACATGGCAAATGTCAGTGCAGGACAGGAAAACACAATGGTACTAGTGGAAAGTGAACAATATTATGATATTTATGCAGACAAGGACACAGGCGTCATGTATCTGTATGTATATACAGGGAGAGGGTTTGGTAGCGGTCTTACCGTTATGCTTAACGCAGACGGCACACCGAAGATCTGGCAGGGAGAAGAATAGGAAAAGAAAGTTTTAGGGGGGGGAATGTGCGTGGATGAAAAAGAAATATACGAGATCTGCATAGGCGTGGACAGCATCATAGCTGACAAACTGACAGAATCAATCATTATTGGTACCAGTTACGATATGTTGGAAGCACACTACGGCATTCTCCCAATCAGCAGGCGGAGTTTTTACAGGAGAAAAGGCACAGCACAGAGGCTTATGCGGCAGAGAATGGCGCATCTGGTGGAAGAAAAGAATGGACAGTATATGATCGTATGGGGAAGAGAGGAATAACAGCCTCTCTTTTATTATGCACTAAAGTTGGCACAAATCCATGCTTGACCTGTCTTATAATTATGATATGAGGAAAGGACTATGCCATGTATAAAACACAGAGAAATTACGAAAATGCACAGAGGATGTTATTTGACGGAGTGGGACAGTATGACATACCGGAGATAGAACCCACACAATTTAATAATGCGGAATTTATCGGATTCAACTATGCAAGAAATGCGAAAGAGCCTGAGAACAAAGCGGTGCATTTCTTCCTGGATGATTACCAGTTTACCAGAGTATGGACAGACCCGGATAAGTACACGGCAATGTTGCAACGGTTTAAGTATGTGCTGACACCGGATTTCAGTCTGTATACGGATTTTCCAAAGTCGTTACAGATTTATAACCATTACCGTAAGCACTGGCTCGGCGCGTACTGGCAGATGCATGGAATCAATGTTATTCCTACGATTTGCTGGAGCGATCGGAAGTCGTTTGAATGGTGCTTTGATGGAGAACCTACACAGGGTGTTGTTGCGGTCTCTTCTGTCGGGACACAGAACAGCACAGAAAAGAAACAGCGGTTTTTGGATGGCTATCTTGAGATGGTAGAGAGATTACAGCCTACACAGATTATTTTTTATGGCAGAGTCCCAGATGAGTGTAAAGGAAATATTGTACATGTCAAACAGTTCAGCGAGAAGTGGCACGAGGTGGAGGTGGCGCAGTGGTAGTGAATTTACAATTTTTTGGTGGACGTGGTGGCTCTAGCGGATTTGGGAAATTAAGTGGAAATGTTGTCATAAGTAAGGAAAATACACCACATGGAACGGTGTTCTATATGACTGGTACCAGAGATGTATTGTCACATTGGGATGACGAAGATAATTATCACGAAAAGAAAATCAAGATAAAAGAAAATGTTAGAAGTAGTTTTAAATCGAGAGAAGAAGCTGTTAAATATGCAAAGAAAAATGGCTATAAATATTTAAGTCTTTGAAAGGATACTGAATGGGTGGAAGAGGAGCAAGTAGTGGATTAAGCGAAAATAAAAATCCGTATGGCAGTCAGTATCATACGATATTAGAACATGAGAATGTCAAATTTGTAAAAGCAAATTCCAGAAACTCAGAATCACTTTTTGAAACGATGACGGAGGGCAGAGTGTATGTGACTGTGGGAGGGAATGATTTGCTGAAAATTACATATTACGATGAGCAGAATAAAAGAAAGAAACAAATAGATCTCAATCATCCACATAAAGGGATAAAACCACATGTGCATCATGGATATAATCATAACGAAAATGATAATTCCAAAGGAGCAACTGGATTATTACCAAAGGAAAAGAAGATGGTTGAGAAGGTAGAACGTATATGGTACAATCATATAAACAAGAAACAGTAGCTTAAATAAAAGCGGCGTCAACCAACGCATGGTTTCCGAGTGATCGGGGTGTTTCTTGTTAGCAAGCGTAGTATACTCTGGTGATTACGCCTTGATAGAGGAGAGTTCGGTTCGACTCCGAACACTTGCGACAATAAGGATGTACCATAACGGTACGTCCTTTTTTATTGCCATGAAAGGAGATGATCGGTTGGCAGCAAAGAAAAATCCATTGAGCGATAAAGCGTATGAACTGTATAAGAGCGGCATGAAGTTGGTAGATATCGCTGACCAACTGGGAAAGCCTGAGGGGACCATTCGCAGATGGAAAAATACATACGATTGGGATAACGAACGTTCGGATTACAAAGCGAACGAAAGCGAACGTTCGGAATCCGTGTCATGGGTAGAGATAGAACATGAGTATGTGACAGACATAAGCAGAAAGCCTTGCAGTTTAGAGGACTTGGCAGAGAAATATTCAATTCCAATTCAGACAGTTATGGATCAGTCTGCAAAAGGAAAATGGTCAGACAAAAGAAGAGAGTACAAAGAGGATACAAAGAAAAAAGCCTTGGAAAAATCCTCTGATGCAGACGCGGACAGGATAGTACGCCTTTTATCCATTGCAGATAGAGCAGCGGAGAAAGCAGAGCAGGCGCTAGGGGAACTGGAACAGTATATCGTAAAGGATAAGAAAAAGGTTAAGACGGTTGAGTATAACGATGATACTGCGATCGGAAAGCCTACCAGGGAAGTTATAGATGAGACTGAGCATATCAACATTGCGAACGGTCCTATTGATAGACTGGGACTGTCTCAGGTGACCGGGGCACTGAAAAATCTAAAGGAGATTTACATGATTCCTACTGCACTGGATGCACAGAAACATAGCCAGGAGATTGACAAACGCAAGTTGGAAGTTGATCTGCTTAAAATAGAGATGCAGACAAAAGAGAGTACAGACGATACACCGGAGCAGGACAACTTCTTAGATGCCTTAAATACATCGGCGCAGGAAGTGTGGTCAGATGAGTGATTGGAAAAGCATTGACGAACGGATAACTAACTTGAAAGCGAACGTTATGCGAAATGCTGTGAGGATGAAACAGAAGTATAAGCAGAACGGCTTTGTGTTCATGCCATTTTCCCAAAAGCAGAAGAAGGTTCTGACGTGGTGGTGTGATGCATCGCCGGTAAAGGATATGGATGGCATCATAGCAGACGGAGCAATCAGATCGGGAAAAACATTGAGCATGTCGCTGAGTTTTACCCTGTGGGCTATGAGTACATTTAACCAACAGAATTTAGGCATGGCAGGAAAGACAATCGGCTCTTTCCGCCGAAATGTCCTATTTTGGCTGAAATTAATGCTAAAAAGCCGTGGTTATAAGGTAGCAGACCACCGCTCCGACAACATGGTCGAGATTTCAAAGGGCGAAGTTGTAAATTTCTTTTACATATTTGGCGGCAAGGATGAGCGGTCGCAGGATTTGATACAGGGTATTACATTAGCCGGGATGTTTTTCGATGAAGTGGCACTTATGCCGGAATCATTCGTGAATCAGGCAACTGGACGATGCTCTGTGGAGGGTTCAAAGTTTTGGTTTAACTGTAACCCGGATTCCCCTAGCCATTGGTTTAAGATGAACTGGATTGACAAGGCAGAGGAAAAGAATCTGCTATATCTGCATTTTACAATGGATGATAACTTAAGCCTGTCGGAGAAAGTAAAAGCACGATACCGGGCAATGTACAGCGGAGTATTCTATGATCGTTTTATCCTTGGTTTGTGGGTGATTGCAGAGGGACTGGTGTATGGAATGTTCGACAAAGAAAAGAACATCTTTCATGGCGAATATAAGTATGATCCACAGGCATCCTATTATCTTTCTATTGACTACGGTACCATGAACCCGTTTGCGGTTGGTCTGATGGAACTGCAGAATGATGGCAGGGTGCGGATGCTTCGGGAAGGGCACTATTCCGGAAGAGAAAAGGGAGTGACCATTGACAATGAAGCATATTACAAAATGATTCAGGAGGTAGCAGACAGATTCCCAATCACGTCCATTGTTATTGATCCGTCAGCGGCAGCCATGAAAGCAACGATCCGGAAGTATGGAGAGTTTACCTGTACAGATGGTAATAACGATGTACTGAACGGAATCCAGGAGGTTACAAAGTATCTGAATCTTGGGATGTTACAGATCCATGAGAGTTGTGAGGAAACACGAAAAGAGTTTGGAGCGTATGCCTGGGATGAAAAGGCAGTGGGCGAGGATCGTGTTATTAAGGAGTACGATCACCACATGGATCTCATTAGGTACTTTATTTATACAGTAGCGCGCAGATATAACAGAGGACTTATATAAGGTGGTGAAACATGGGAATTATAGCAGCAATAAAAGGATGGTGGAGCAAAATGTTTTTTAAAGCGGATGCGAAGAGGATATTCGATACAGATATTTTATTGTCAGATACAATGGATACAGCAATCAGAACGTGGAACCAGATCTATGCCGGTCATCCGAAATGGGTAGATCAGGACAGCCATGTAAAGACGATTAATTTTGCAAAATCGGTATCATCGGAAACGGCAAGATTAACCTGTCTTGATCTGTCAATCAAAATCAGCGGATCACCAAGGGCAGATTATTTACAGGGCGTTATTGATAATATGTTCGTCAAGATCCGTGAGTATGTGGAAAAGGGATGTGTAAACGGTACGGTTATTCTGAAACCGAACGGGGACGGGATCGACTGTTTTGATCCGCAGCGGTTCCTGCCGACGGAAATTGACGGGAACGGCAATATACGAGCAGGGATTTTCTTTGATTTCTATGAGCAGTCTAAGAGGTTTTATAAACGGTTGGAGTATCACCGGTTTGTGAATGATGTTTATCTGGTCAGCAACAGGTGTTTTATATCAAGCAGTTCCACTTCTTTGGGTGTGCCAATCGATATGGAAAAAACACCGTGGAAAGGATTGATGCCGGAAGCTGCAATAGAAAATTTAGAGAAGCCTTTATTTTCGGTATTCAAAACACCAATGGCAAACAATATTGAACCTGAGTCTCCATTGGGCATGAGTATTTTTGCGGAGGCACTGGAAGAGCTGAAAGATCTGGATGTTGCATACAGTCGGAATGCAGGGGAGATATTTGACAGCGAGCGCATTGTACTGGCAGATGATCGTCTGATGTTTCAAGGATCTGTAAAGGATTCGGATGGGAACGTTATCCGCAAATATCTGAAAAAACCAAGATATGTAAAGAATGTACTATCAGAATCACCGGAGAACTTTTATCAGGAGATCAATCCGAATCTCAATACTGATACCAGAATCAAGGGAATCAACAATATTTTATCAATCCTTGCATATAAGTGCGGCTATTCGAACGGATATTTTTCATTTGATTCCATGACCGGCATTCAGACAGCAACCGGCGTTGAAGCATCACAGCAGCGCACTATTCAATTTATAAAGGATATGAGGGATAAGCTGCAAATGACAATGGATGATCTGATCTATGCTATTGATAAGTATGCGGATCTGTATAATCAGTCTCCTGTCGGAATATACGAAGTTGATTATGGATTTGGAGATATTTGCTACAACTACGAAGAGGATAAAAAAACATGGTGGGGATATGTGACAGCCGGTAAAGTGCCGGCGTGGATGTATTTTGTTAAGTTTGAGAATATGTCTGAGGATGAAGCCAGACAGATGCAGGCAGAAATGGATGCGGCAGAAGCGGAAAAATTAAATCAGGGACTGTATGGAGAGGAATAGAAATGGTGCTAAAAATAATCATGCTTTTATTTGGGATTTCGTTTTTAGATGAAATGGATAAGGCAAGAAAAAAGAAGAAATTATGCGATGTGGTTTACTGGGGTTTCTTAATGATAAGTGCAGCCATTACAGTATGGGGGATGTAAATGAGGTACGACAAAGTTATGGGATGTATGAGCATCCACATTGATACAAAGCGGATTGATGAGAATGTAAGACGTGCGCAGAATTTGTTAGATGCGCAGGTTTTAAAAGACATGGAAGAATATATTCCTTATCAAGTGGGAGATTTACGAGATAAAACACATATTATTGAACCTGGTCTTATCTCTACTAATACACCATATGCACACTATCAGTATGTCGGTGAAGTATATGGTCCGAACATTCCAATATTTGATAGCGGGGGAAATCTGACAGGATTTTGGTCACCGCCACATAAAACCGGCACAGGTAGACCACTGCATTATCACACACCAGGCACAGGGGATCACTGGTTCGAGCGTGCAAAGCAGACACATGGTCAGGAATGGGTTGATCTGGTTAAAAGAGAGGTGGGAAGAGGATAGTGCTTGAACCGGAATATTTTTATGGAAAATCTGAAAAAATGGTTGAAATGTATCAGGACTTAGAGAACTGGATATTACAGGACATTGCGGGCCGGTTGCTAAAAAGTGGGGACTTATCCGGTACAGCGGATAGAGAATTATGGAAGCTGGAGCAAATGGGGCTCCATAGACAGGAGATTATTAAAAGGCTGTCGCAGCTTACAGGAAAAAGCAGGAACGAAATAAGACGGCTTTTGAGGGATAGCGTTATGACATCGTTTTCCGGCGATAGTGAGGTATTGGAAAAGGTAACAGATGTTGTACCATTATTGCAAAATAACGATGTGATACTGGCAATGGATGCAGAATTGCGCAAGACAATGGGAGAATTAGGAAATCTTACAAGGACCACCATGCTGCAGTCGCAGAAAGACCTTTTGAATATGCTGAACGAAGTGGATTTTCGCGTTGCGTCTGGATTACAGTCATACAGCAGTGCGGTCTGTGAGGTGTTAGACAGATATGCGGAATCTGGGGTGATGGTAAACTATCCGACTGGATCGCGCAGAACCCTGGAAGCTGCAGTGCGGTGCTGTGTGGTAACTTCCATGAATCAGACGGCGGCAGAGGTCACAAATCAATACATAATCCAGAATAACGTTGAATATGTTGTGGTGTCCGAACATGTGGGAGCCAGATATGATAAGAAAAATCCTACCGGCATATCATCTCATGACTGGTGGCAGGGGAAAGCATACAAAATACATGGCAGTGAGCCGGGGTTTCCTAATCTTTTGGAGAGTACCGGATATGATATTGATTTTACGGCGAAACGAGGCGTATGTGTTAATATGCTTGGTTTGCACGGATATAATTGCAGACATTCACATGGACCGTGGTATAAAGAGCTTGGAACATCACGGCAGACAGTCAACAAGGAAGAGAGTCAGAAAAGGTATGATCTGGAACAGCGACAGAGAGCAGCAGAGCGCGCTATCCGAAAGACCAAACGCCAACTAATTGTAAAAGAACAGGAAATGAAAGGGTTCCCGGATGATGAAAAAATACGTGCGGATTATGATAAATTGTCTTACCGTCTGCGGATGCAGAATCAGAAATATAATGAGTTCTGTGCGGAGAACGATTTACAGAAGCAATATGATCGAACAAAGGTAGCAGGATTTAAGCGGGCACAGGCAGCAAAGGCGAATGGCAGGGCAACGGCATATAGCAATTCTGTAAAAACTCCAATGGAAAAAGCTAAGAACGTGGGTTATACTAAAAGAACAAAGGAAGAGTTTGAACAGACCGCGCGGCAGATCAAGGAAGAAATAACGCAATATTCTGATAGACCGTCGAAGTGGAGTGGAAATATTGTGATTGATAATTCGCTGATAGAAGATGAAACAATAGGAAGAAAGGAATGGTCATGTAACATTTCACTTGTAAGTACGGCTGATGATGGAGTTGTGTGGCATGAGATGCTTCATTCTTGTTCTGCAAGCCATTATAATTCAGATGTATATAGTGCAAACGAATATATCGAAGAAGCGACAGTTGAATGGTTAAAACAGCAAATATGTAAAGAAAAGGATATTATAAACACGTATGCGTATGAAGATAAAACGCTTGTTTTACAGGCATTAAATGAAAGTTTTTCATTTGGAACGGATATGGAGTTTGCAAAGGAAATATTTAATATTCCGCTTCCAGAACGGTATCAATGGTTAGAAAATATGGTTGACGAACACTTGAGACAAGCAGGTGCTTCATTTGAAGATTACAATGATGTCATGGGATTTGTTCAAAGGTTGAAAGGCGGTAGAAATGGCAGATATTAAGGGGTTACTAAAAACTATAAAAGAATATAACAAAAAATATACCATTACTGAAAATTCAAGTGAAGCAGACAAGCTGATTGCAAAAATGCATGAGAAAAAGCACACAAAAGAAGAATTTTTCGAAGTGGAGGATGAAGTAAGGAAATTTTTAAAATCGGACGCATCCGAAGCAGATAAACAAAAAGTACTGGGGTATACAGAATCGTTATCTATGATATGTGCTGCAATCAGAGAGGGTAGACTTAACATTTGAGAGAATATAACTATTTTCTCATTTTGGCACAAATTATTTCCGCACATGAGTTATTATAATATTGCCAGATGGGTTTTACTCATTCATTCTTGTACTCCTTTTATAATACGTTGCAAAGAGCGTCTTGAAATACAGGCGCTTTTTGTGTACAAAAAATTGGCACAAATCTTTTATATTCCCATGATAAAATATACTTGACAAATGAAAAGCACCGGACGGAGCGTAGGAATCTGCCCGCTACCCTAGAAAAATTATAGGATGTGATGGCACGTCCTGTCTTGGGGCGTGCTTTTTCTTTGTATTTTGCCAGCTATGGAGTAAATAGCAGCTCAATCGTGCCGGACTGACCGGAGCAACAACTTGGAAAGAGAGAGGTAAGGAATATGGTAAAAGTGATCAGTGAATTGGAAAAACTTGGTTTGAAACTGACAGATGAGCAGAAAGAAGCCGTCAAGAAGAGTATGGGTGAAGAATTATATTCTAAAGCCGAACTTGATAAGAAAATGCAGAAAACAGAAGCCGAACGTGACAGCTATAAAGAGCGTGCGGAAACTGCGGAAGAGACCCTGAAAGGATTTGAGGGAAAAGACTTTGACACCATCACAAAAGAACGTGATGAGTGGAAGCAGAAAGCAGAACTTGCAGAAAAGGATTACAGTGCAAAACTGGCAGAACGCGAGAAAAATGATCTGTTAAAAGAAGCCTGTGAGAGTATCAAGTTTTCTTCTGAATCAGCAAAGAAAGCAATTATGGCGGACATTGCTGCCAGTGTGTCAGTAAAAGACGGCAAGTTAATTGGATTCAATGATTTACTGGAAGATGCTAAAAAGAAAGATGCAAGTGCTTTTGTAAATGAAGAGCAGCAGCATCTTGAGCAGAACAAAGCAAAATTTACAGCCCAGCAGAAGAACAATACTGGGGAGACATTAACAAAAGACCAGATCATGGCTATGAAGGACCCGTCAGAGCGTCAGAGAGCCATTAAGGAAAATATTGGTCTGTTTCAGAAGGGAGAATGATTATGCCAGCAGAAAATAATTTAATTATGACAACCGATATGACGGATGCGCAGATCCGCGAACTTGATTTTGTTACCAGATTCAACTATTCGGTTGCAAAACTGATCGAAGCACTTGGAATCACCAGAAAGATTCCTAAAGAAGCTGGAACGGTGTTAAAGACCTATAAGGCAGAGGGAACATTAGAGAATGGAGTTGTTGCAGAGGGAGAGACAATCCCATTATCTAAATACAAGATCAAGGCAATTACCTATAAAGAGATCACGCTTAAGAAATGGAGAAAAGCAACCACAGCGGAATCCATTACAACCTATGGATTCAATCAGGCGGTAAACATGACAACAGATGAAATGCTCCGTGATGTTCAGCGCGGCATCCGATCCAATTTCTTTACATTCCTTGGAACAGGAACCCAGAAAACTTCGGGTGCAAATCTGAAAAAGGTACTTGCGACGAATATGGGAAAATTACTGAATTTGTTTGATACAGATGATGTGGCAGCCGTACATTTTGTGAATCCTGCTACAGTGTACGATTACCTTGGAGATCAGGAAATCACGACACAGACAGCATTCGGGATGACTTATGTACAGAATTTTCTTGGCTACGGTACTTTATTCATGAACTCTTCCATGCCGGAAGGAGCAGTATACTCTACCATATCCGACAATGTGGTTCTGTATTACATTGCGGTAAACGGCGCAGATCTTGGAGAGGCATTCAATTTCACATCGGACGATACCGGATATATTGGTATTCATGAAGTTGCAGACTATGACAATCTTACCTGCAAAGATACTGTAGTGTCCGGCATTGAGTTGTTTGCAGAAAAGATGGATGGTGTGATTGTCGGCACAGTGCAGCCTGCATCGGACCATTCTGTAACAACAGAATCTATTCCAGTAGTGACAGCAGTGGAAGCACCAGCAGATCATGTATATACAGAAGAGGAACTGGATGCTCTGAAAGTTGACCAGATCAAGGGACTTGCGGCATTTAAGGGATACACCATCACCAAAACTGTAAAAGCCGAGATCATCGAGGAGTTTTTGGCGGCACAGCAGGCATAAAGAAAGGGGATTTCTGATGGGATATACCACATTTGAGTTTTACACAAATTCATATTTTGGGGATTCTATCAAGGAATCCCTTTTCCCCAAGTGGGAAGATCGTGCATCCATGAAACTGGATCAACTGACCTATGGACACATCAATGATGATACCAGGGAAGAATTTGACGAGCGTATCCAGAAAGCCACCTGTGCATTGGCGGATCTGCTCTATCAGATAGATTTTAAGACCAGTCATGCCAGTGATGAAAAAGGCGGCAATGTCAAGTCAATGTCCTCTGGTGGGCGGTCAATCAGCTTTGGAACAAATGAGACACTTATTGATAAGGTGCTTGGGGATAAGGTAGCACAGAACCGGTTGTGTTATGACACGGTGTGCGAATACCTGTCCGGCACCGGATTATTATATGCAGGGTGTAATTATGGGATTCTTTGATAACAAGACTGTCACACTATTCAGCCGTTCATTCAATGCAGAAACCGAGGAAGAAACGTACTATCCGACACTGCTTGAGTGCGTAGACCTGGTGGAAACCAAGGGTGCGAACATCTCTAAGAGCGGCATAGATAGTGCGGATACAGTGAAATTGTATGTTGATTTCAAAAATATTGTCAAACCGTACCTTCCGCCGAAAGAGTGGGAAAATATGCCGGACAAATGCAAGCAGTATTTTTTGACATTCAATCCGGCACAGGATTTCTTTATCAAGGGAGATCAGACAGCCGTTGATCTGCCGGAGACGGACGCTTACGAATGGATGCGAAACAATTTTGATGATGTCTATAAGGTAACGAACATCGACAAATATGAGGACATTCTTCCTCATTTTGAAGTAGGGGGCGTGTAAATGGAAGAGAAGGAAAAACTTACCATACAGGATGCAGAGAACGCGCAGAAAGGTGTCCTTGCGCTTGCTATGGCTTATCCGGATTATCCCAAGCTGTTTAAGGCTGACAATACGACGATAAGATGGAACTCTGTCAATACAGAAAGGTCTATCGGATTATTCCCAATGCAGGGAGCGGTATATCTGAAAAAGTATGTCAGCGGCAGTTATGTGGCACAGATGCCATTTCAGATGGTTTATAAATGTGCACCAACTACCAATAAGGCAAGCATTGAAGCACAGGAGATGTTAAACAGCCTTGCGGCATGGATGGAAGAGAGCGGGATCGAATTTAAGGATCCGCATCTGACATTGCAGTCAATCGCAAGGACTTCCCCAGTGTTTGGCAGTGAACAGGATGATAAAACGGTTATGTATGCTGTGAATATGCAGCTTAAATATTTTTATAAAAAGTAGGGAAGAGAGGATAAGAAGTCATGAAGAAAAGTGCATTCATTATGAATACGAATTTACAGTTTTTCGCAGAAGATCGTACAAATATGGTTTCTCTGCTTGATATTGGCACACTCATCGGAAGCACAGCCAAGATCGTAGAAATGGGCGATGGCTACAAAGAGATCACAGAGGACTGGGGACCGAACACCGAGTCAACCCAGTACGTCAATATGAAAAATGCAAACAATACGGTAAAGGGATATGAGTTTTCTACAACGCCGGAGCGTGATTATATGTCTGACGATATGCAGACTGCAATCGATACGATGTTCAAGTTATTCCCGACCGGAAAGCAGTGTGAGACATATTATTACAGATATTACAAAACAGACATTACAAAAGGCACAGGCGATTGTATCCGCGTACCTGTCACTGTATGTCCGTCAAGTACTGGTGGATCTGGCGGTGACACACTGACATCTTCCATTCAGATCAACGGCAATGGAGCAGTAGAACTCGGAACGATCACAATTGGTTCAGATGGGGCATTTACCTGGGCACCGAAAGTATCCGGCACATCTGGAA
>ERZ1034939.1047-NODE-1047-length-14737-cov-7.328906_pt1 | contig 14737 bp, 10 predicted proteins | sample MGYA00520626_ERZ1034939 | MGnify/ENA primary metagenome ERZ1034939 (study PRJEB33766, sample SAMN09781751) | gut metagenome | biome: gut microbiome | host: Homo sapiens | place: Madagascar | study: EMG produced TPA metagenomics assembly of the PRJNA485056 data...
CGTTGCTCGCGTAAATTGAAGCTTCTGGCATCGTTGATGTATGCACACCTGCTTTTCTCATATATTTGTCGTCCGTTCGTCACCAACTAATATTGAATTAAACACCAATATTTCTATGCTGCATATTCAGAATCACCAAAGAAATCGTTATACCATACAAGGAACATATATACTGTCCATATCTTTCTTGAATTATCGGCTTTTCCCTCTTTGTGATCATCAAGGTACTTAACAAGCTCCTTAGTGTTAAAGTATTTTTCTGCAGCTTCGCTTGTGAAGGCTTTCTTTATCATATTGTAATACTTGTCATCCTTGAGCCAGATTCTTATAGGTACAGGGAATCCAAGCTTTTTCTTTTCAGCTACCATATCTGGAAGATACTTATGAGCAGCCATACGCATAGCATATTTTGTGTTGGACTTGTTTACTTTATACTTAGTAGGTATAGTCCTTGCTACATCGAATACCTCTCTGTCAAGGAAAGGAACACGTACTTCAAGGCTGTGTGCCATGCTCATCTTGTCGGCCTTAAGCAGAATATCACCAATAAGCCAGAAGTTGATATCAATGTACTGCATTTTCGTAACATCATCCTTATCCTTAACCTTGTCATAGAAAGGCTTTGTAAGCTCTTTATGGTCGTACTTTCCAGTAGGATTCTTTAATATCTTTGCGCGTTCTTTTTCATTAAACATAAATGCGTTACCGATGAAACGCTCCTCAATATCCTTGCTGCCTCTTATAAGGAAATTCTTACCTTTAAATTTAAATGGAATAGCCTGTGCTACATTAGCAAGTCCCTTACGAAGACCTTTTGGAAGCTTTCTGTAACCTGCAGTATCAAGAGGTTCCTTGTAAATGTTGTATCCACCGAAGAATTCATCAGCACCTTCGCCAGACATAGAAACCTTGACGTGTTTTGCAGCAGTCTGGCTTACAAAGTAAAGTGCGATGGCAGCAGGATCTGCTAAAGGTTCATCCATGTGATACTGGATTTTAGGGATAGCAGCCCAGTATTCTTCACTTGATACAAGCTTTGAATAGTTGTCTATCTGAATCTTTTCAGATAAAGCCTTTGCATAATCTATTTCGTTATATTTTTCGTAGTCGAAACCAACTGTAAATGTTTTATCACCATTGAAGGTGGCAGCGACATAGCTTGAGTCAACACCGCTGGAAAGAAATGAGCCAACCTCAACATCACTAATCTTGTGATGTTCTACTGAATCATGCATGGCATCATCAATCTCCTGTACAAAATCATCCAGGGACTTGTTTTCATCAGCCTCAAAAGTAGGTTCCCAGTATCTTTTTATATTAATCTGTCCGTTATGGAAAGTGAAGCAGTGTCCAGGCATAAGCTTGTATACACCCTTAAAGAATGTCTCGGGGAGCACTGAGTACTGGAAAGTAAGATAATTCTCAAGAGCTACATCGTTAACTTCCTTCTTATAAGCAGGATGTGCCAGTATGCTCTTAATCTCTGAACCATATATTATATTTCCATCAACTATTGTGTAGTAAAAAGGCTTAATACCAAAGAAATCTCTTGCACCAAAAAGAGTTTCTTTTTCGCTGTCCCAGATAACGAAAGCGAACATACCGCGAAGTTTATTAAGCATATCTTCACCATATTCTTCATAAGCATGAATAAGAACCTCTGTATCGGAGTTGTTTGCAAAAGTGTGTCCCTTTTCAATAAGCTCTTTTCTTAAATCCTGGTAATTATATATTTCACCATTAAAAGTGATGACAATTTTTTTATTTTCGTTAAACATAGGCTGGCTTCCGTTATCAAGGTCGATGATTGAAAGTCTTCTAAAGCCCATATATGCCTTGTTATCTATATACTGACCGGCACTGTCGGGACCTCTGTGGATAATTTTATTCATCATATCAGTAAGAACATCTTTACCATTCTCAAGGTATCCTGTAAATCCAGCAAAACCGCACATATTACAAAACCGTCCTTTCATAAACTAAATGTTGTTTGTGAGATAAAGATATGGGGTCAAAAGGAAATTCTGACACATATATCTTATAAATCAATTATGTAATTATAACAAACCAGAGTATTTAATACAAGAAAATGTAATAATATTATGCGTTATTGCGTGTTCTATAAATAATAAAAAAATAATACTGACGATATTGACAATTAAGTATATATATGATATGTTTAGTTTAAATAATAAAGTTATGGCGCGGTAACAAAAAGACAGGAGATGGTTGATTGGAAGAATACATATGACATTCCTGATATAAACACAAGATGATAAAATCAGGATAATAACTCTATAGATATTATTGACAGCATAAAGAATATTTAATCTGGTAATCTTAATAAAAACTATTCATCTGATGTGAATATATAACGTAATGTCACATTGATTCATATTAATTTCCACAAGACACTTAATATTATATTAACAATATCAATACGCTTATATAAGACATGTTGTGCATGTCATGCTTAGATATAACAAGATTATGTATATATTATTTTATAAAAAGTATAAGACAAAGTGGACGAACGATGATATTTGACAGTACCCATAAGCATATTATTCTAAAAAAATATAAGACAAATATAAGATAAATATAAGACAAATATAAGACAAATATAAAGAAGGAAAAAGTGAGAATGAAGCGAAATATTTTATTGAAAATAATATTAATAACAGTGACGATTGGAGCTTTATTAGCAGCTGCAGCCGTTGTTAAGAAGAATGCGGATGCTAAAACCAAAGTGCCAGAAAAAAATAGTGCTGCAGTTGAAACGATACAGACAAAAAAAGCAACAGTATCGGAATCAGATTTTGCAGAACAAAAAGAATCTAAGGAACAAAAAGAAACAGAATCGGATTTTGCAGAACTAAAAGAATCTAAGGAACAAAAAGAAATAGAATCAGACCTTGCAGAGCCAGAAGAATCAAATGAACAGGCAGATTCAGGAATAGATATAAAAGAACAAGAAGAATATGGGAAGCCAGATCCAGAAGGAAAGTCAAAGCCTGAAGATAAACCAGATTCCGAAGAGAAGCCAGAGCCCGAAGAGAAGCCAGAGCCCGAAGAAAAGCCAGAGCCTGAAGATAAACCAGAACTAGAAGAAAAGCAGGAACCAGCCATAACAGATAGTCCTTATGGACATGAAATCTATATAGCTAATGGCGTACTGCAATATGGTGAAAACGCAAGTGAAGCACAGATGGGAAAGGATGTTTATACAGGAAGTACAGTGGAATGTCCATATCCTATAGAGGTTATGACAACAAGGGTTATGTATGATGAGCATTGTGGTTATCATACATATAAAGGATATTATACAGTTTCAGATAAAACCGAAATTCTTGATTGCCTGGTTGATGCAATGGGGAGTCCGTTGTTTAACGCAGATACAGCTATGTTTCAGGGTGTTATGGGTATATATAGATGTGGTTCCGTTGTGTTTACATGTCTTGGAATAGTGGAATAAAGGGGGTGTATATATGGCAGCATGTCCTATGAAGGACAAAAAAAGAGTGACTTTATTATATATATTATCGGTATTGGTGTTGTTATTATCATTTGTAGGTCTGGCATATGCGTATCAAGCGGGCAGTTATACAGATGATGATTTTAAAAGACAGATAACAGTTGATTTTGCCGGTGGCACAGCTGATTTACAATGGGTATATATGAATGATAAGAATAAACAGATATATTTTGATGATATACCTTTTTATAGTGATAATGAGGCACCGCATGAAGGAACATTTACAGAACATGTGAACTGTCGTGGATATACGCCGTATCTTCGTGTATACAATATTTCGAAAGAAGGCTGTATATTCAATGTGGATTTCACTGGCTATAAAAACTATAACAATTGGGACAATCCAGACAACAATGTTAAGGAAATGCTTGGCGGTTACCTGTTTGAAGCTGGCTGTAATATCAATTATGATGGAGATAAATATTCCGGTGAAAGAAAACCATTAACTATCACATTAGGATGGGCATGCAACTTTAACATCGAATGGGATGCTGGAGTCAGTGATGTTATAGGACACAGCACGAGTGGTCTTGATATGCGGTATTCAGATGGACAGACTATTACATATAAAGAAGGTACATTGGTTCCTACATGGATATATCTTAAAGATGGATATGAACTTGATTATATACAGGAAGGTGACAAAAAATGGTATGATTCCACATGGAATGAAGCATGTAAAAGATGGGATAACTACTGGACCATGAATAGGAGCCGGAGCATTTATATTCATACTAAGAAGAAAGAGGTTATAAAATCATATAAGCAGACTGTATACATAAGATATCAGAATCAGAATGGTACGTGGGAAAGATGGGATGACACGTCAGCAATAACTGAAAATGTATTATGTGGTTCAACATATACATTTGATACTAAGAATATAACTGAAAATTCAAAATGGAATTCAAACCTATACAGGATGCCAGAGCAGTTTGATGATGGAACATCCTTTGCCTATAAAGTAAGTGGTGCAAAAACTAATTATATAAGTGTAGCCAGATTAAAAATACAGAATGACCAGGAGATATATGTGAGGTATCAGAATGAGGATGGTTCATGGGGTGAATATTCAAGCACATACTGGCATACACCAACAAAGAAAGCACCTGATGGCTATTGGGAGAACTTTCTGTGGCATGTAGATAATGGTACATCGTTTGGTTTTGGAGTTGAAGATATTAAACAGGATTCAAGGTGGGATGCCACGTTATATGAGTTTCCAGATACATATGCAGATGGTTCGTCGTTACGATATACAGTGACAAAGGCTTGTAAAAAATATGTTGATATATCAAGAAAATTCATACTGACATTATCACAGGAGGATGCAACAACAAGGGGAACACAATCAGTTATGGTATCTTACAGGAAAGGACTGCCTGATATAACGGTTCCTGAACAGAAATATAAAGCTTCTTTTTATGATGATGATAACTATAATGACAGACTGTTATTATCTGATATAGTCCAGATTAATAAGTTTAAAGGATATATGTTGAAAGAAAAAAGAAATGAAGTCAGTCTGGGAAGTATATTAAATGAAAGTTATAATTATTCAGATGCTAATGCGGATAATTCTATTATTTCAACAGTAACATTAACAAGACCATATACTGGCAATTTGTATTTTTACTATGATGGTTATAATAGTACAGATGAAGAAGTTTCTGTTAATGTTGAGTGGAGTACTCTTGATGGTGACAGTGATAACGAGGAAATATGGTTTTTACCACATTCAAATGACAATAACTATGTAGATGTCTATGTTAATAAGGTTAACAGTATAAGAATCAGGTACTGGGGGCCAGAGTATGGGCCAGATAGTTTTGGCAACTGGAAAATCAGTCTTAATATTGAAGAAATGGCTGATGTGAATGATTACTGGTATAACAGTGAAGGTAAAGCCGATATTTACAGTTATCCATATGCATGTAACGAAACTGTTTATGCGAAGTGGGAAGAAAGTAAAATCACACTGCCAGATAAAGATGAGGTAACGAAGCCCGGTTTTGAGTTAACTGGCTGGTCAGATGGAATAAACACTTATAATCCAGGTGATAAAATATCAATAAAAAAAGATACAAGGTTTTATGCAATATGGGAAGAAGTAATACCTGAAAGCAACTCTGAGAGTAATATAACAAAGGCAGCATCAACAATGTACTTTGATACACTTATACGGCGTACATCAGGAGATGAAGCATGGTATGACACAGTTGGAAGCTATAGTATAAAAAGTCTTAAGGATTATAGCAATGATAGTTGTGTACAGATATGGAAGATAGATATTGCTGGTAATATAACAAGAATGAAATGAGGCATTTACAAAATCATGAAAATATTTTATAATTAAAGGCAGATTTTTTATATATTTTGGACATAATTGCCATTATGGAAAGGATTGCGGTATGGAAAAGATAAAAATGACAACACCTCTCGTAGAGATGGATGGAGATGAGATGACAAGAGTGTTATGGGGACTTATTAAGGATGAACTTTTACTTCCTTATGTAGATCTTAACACAGAATATTATGATCTTGGACTTGTTCATCGTAATGATACTAACGACCAGGTTACTATAGATTCAGCAGAGGCTACTAAAAAGTATGGTGTTGCAGTAAAGTGTGCTACAATCACTCCTAATGCAGCAAGAGTAAAAGAATATAACCTTAAGGAGATGTATAAGAGCCCTAATGGAACAATAAGAGCTATTCTTGATGGTACAGTATTCAGGGCACCTATCATTGTTAATGGTATTGAACCTTATGTAAAGACATGGAAGAAACCTATAACTATAGCAAGACATGCATATGGTGATGTATATAAGGCTTCAGAGATGAAGATTCCAGCAGCAGGAAAGGCTGAGCTTGTATACACAGACGAACAGGGTAACGAAACAAGAGAGCTTATACATAACTTCAAGGGTGCTGGTATCATACAGGGTATGCACAATCTTAATGATTCTATAGAGAACTTTGCAAGAAGCTGTTTTAACTTTGCTCTTGAAACTAAGCAGGATCTTTGGTTTGCAACTAAGGATACAATATCTAAGAAGTATGATCATACATTCAAGGATATATTCCAGGAAATATATGATAATGATTATGCTGATAAGTTTAAGGAAGCAGGCATTGAATATTTCTATACATTAATAGATGATGCAGTAGCAAGAGTTATTCGTTCAGAGGGAGGATATATCTGGGCTTGTAAGAATTATGACGGCGATGTTATGTCAGATATGGTTGCTACAGCATTTGGTTCATTATCCATGATGACATCAGTTCTTGTATCACCTAAGGGCTTCTATGAATATGAAGCTGCACATGGTACAGTACAGAGACATTATTATAAGCATCTTAAGGGAGAGGAAACATCTACTAACCCTATAGCTACTATATTTGCATGGACAGGAGCTTTAAGAAAGAGAGGAGAACTTGATTCTATTCCTGAACTTGTAAGATTTGCAGATACACTTGAAAAGGCTTGTATCAAGACAGTAGAAGATGGTAAGATGACAAAGGATCTTGCACTTATAACAACATTAGAGAATCCTGTAACACTTAATACACAGGATTTTATCAAAGCAGTAAGGGCAACGCTTGATGAACTTATGAATTAATGTATAATTAACTGCTCCATTGATATTATAATATCAATGGAGCAGATTATGTTGTAAGAGGTATGAAACAGAACGTAACTTAAGGAGTGTTATGCGTAATATATTATTGGATTTCAGTTTCAGGGGAATGAATATTAACCAGCTTGCAGTCTGGTTTTTTATATATAGCTTTTTTGGATGGGCAATGGAGTGCATAGTTATAAGAAAGCAGCTTGGCTACTGGGAAAACAGAGGGTTTGCAAAGCTGCCATTTTGTGTAATATACGGTTTTGGAACATATATAGCTTTCAATATATTTGCACCTATACAAAACAACTATATTGCATTATATATATTTGGTGCTGTATGTGCAACAATATTTGAGTATATGACGGCGAAGCTTATGTTAAAGCTGTTCGGCGAAGTATGGTGGAACTATGATCACCTTAGATTTAATTATAAGGGTATAATATGCCTTCAGAGCACAATTGGCTGGGGATTTCTGGCAGTGCTTATATTCGGAGTGTTTAACAGGCTTGTAGAACAGGCAGTATTTTCTATGCGTATGTCAGCGGTTACAGTGATTTCAGTTGTTCTTGTTGTGTCATATGTATGTGATTTTTCATATCATTTTACAAAGCGTTTATTAAACAAAAGAATGGGAGATGCAGTTAAACATGCATCAGGCTACAGTAATCTTCTTAACAGATTCCATAGGTGATTTCGGGGTGAGATATGTTAGAAAGTCTTAGAAATAACATGAAACTGCTAAAAAGCAGTAAAAGACATGTATTGTTGTTTGAACTTGCATATAAGCTCCTTGCATTAGCAGTGTTTTATCCTGTTATTACGGGCGTTATCCGTTTGTGCATGAGAATAACAGGGATTAATTATCTTACAAATGAATATATAGTGAAAGCGTTTATGAATCCTGTAATAATCATATTCTGCCTCTTAGGGGTTATAGGATTCATAGTTTACTGCTTATATGAAATGGCATATCTTGCAGTATGTTTTGAAACCAAGAGAAAAGGTATACAGGCGTCTATTATTGATAACATATATAATGCCTTTTTGCGGCTTAAAAAGCTGTTGAGGATTCAGAGCATACCGCTTTTTTTATATTTTCTGATATCTATAATAGTTATTAATGTGACAGTTACTGGCAATATTATATTTAGCGAAAGTGTAAAAAATATTATAAAAAGTGAGGTAAAACGAAACAGAACTGTTATATTTATTGTGACAGCAATTATCATAATATGCCTGTTTTACTTTGTTATACGGGATATTTTTTCATTTAACATATACATGATGGAGGGAAAAAACTTCAGACAGTCATGTGCTAAAAGCAGAAGCATTGTTAAAAATAATGTACTGAAGATAGTGGGTGTAGTTGTACTATATAATCTTGCACTTTTAGCGGCTATTTATACATTTTATATAATTATATCTGTTGTACTGATTGCCGGAGTTAAACTGCTTGATCTTGCTTATATGGGTAGTGCGGTGTATCTTTCTGTGCTTAGTACATTAAGGACGATAGTAAGATTATTTCTTGTATTTTTATCTATACCTTGTTCATTCTCTATGATATCATATATGTATTACAAGTATGAGAATCTTTCGGATATTAATTTTGAGTTTGTTGATATAGATGAAGGAAGCGCAAGGATAAACAGGATTATATATTCATTTGTTCTTGTGATGTCGATAGTCCTGGATGTGTTATATGTGGTGTTAACATTTAACAGCAACCCTTTTGAGAGAGTTGCTATATTCCATGATACTAAGATAACAGCACACAGGGGTGCATCAAGGGAAGCACCGGAGAATACACTGGCAGCTTTCCAGCGTGCCATAGATGATATGGCTGATTATATTGAACTTGATGTGCAGATGACAAGCGATGGTTATATAGTAGTTATGCACGATGCATCAGCATATAGGACAACAGGTGTAGCCAAGAATATAACAGATATGACATATGAGGAAGTAAAGAAGCTTGATGCCGGGTACTGGTTTTCAGAAAAATATAGGGGTGAAAGGGTTCCATCTTTTGAAGAGGTGTTAAAGCTTGTTAAAAGCAGTCCTGTCAGTATAAAGCTTAATGTTGAGATAAAGTCATCAGCGGATAGCAGCATAGCAGCTGGAAAGGTTATAGAGCTTATAAAGAAATATTCCATGGAACAGAATTGTGTTATAACTTCATTTGATTATGATGCGCTTCTTGCAGTTAAGAGCATGGATGAGGATATACAGACTGGATATATACTGTCTGTTGCATATGGAAGATTTTATGAGAATACCAACGTAGACTTCTTTAGTGTTAACGCTTCATTCCTTACAAAGAGAACAGTGGATGCCATACATAATACTGGTAAACAGGTATATGCATGGACAGCTAATAACGATACATCTATAAAGAATCTTGCTAATAAAGGTATTGATAATATAATAACAGATGAACCTGTTATGGCAAGGGAGGTTGTGTATTCAAGGAATACAAGTGAAACTATTACAAATATGATCAAATATGTATTTAATAAATAACAGTCGCATTTTGCTTCGCAAAACAAGGAGGTATGTATGTTAAGGGGAATAGGTACATCTAAGGGTATAGGTATAGGAAAGGCACTGGTGTTAAAAAATACAGGGTGCGAGGTAAAAAAGTATAAAATAGATGATGTAGATGCAGAACTTCAAAGATACAAGGATGGAGTGGACACATTCATAAAGGAGACAGACGAATTCATAGAGAAGCTGACAGCTAAGTTAAACGGCGATGATAAGAATGCACTTGTTCTTAAGAACCAGGAATATTTAGCTGGTGATATACAGCTTACGTCAGAGGTTTGTAATATTATAAAGAAGAATAATATTAACGCAGAGGCAGCCCTTTATGAGGCCTGCGAATCTTTGAAGCAGCTGTTTCTAAGTATGGATAACGAGGCTATAGCCCAGCGTGTAACAGATATTGAAGATATGAGGGAGAGATTGACAGCAATACTTCTTGGTGTTAAGAGTATTGATCTTACGCAGCTTCCTGATAACACGATTATTATAGCTGATGAGATACATCCATCTATGACAGCGAATATGGATACTGTGCATATAGCAGGCATTATATCTGAAAAAGGTGGAGACACCTCACATGCATCGATACTTGCAAGAGCTTTGGAGATACCAGCAGTTCTTAGTGTAAAGGGTATATGCAGTGAGGTTAAGGATGGAGAAGACATAATAGTTGATGGTGCATATGGTGAAGTGTTTGTATCTCCAAGTGACATAACTAAAAAGATATATGCCAAAAAGAAAAAACAGTACGATGAGAGTGTTATAGAACTTAAGAAATATATCAATAAACAAACAGTTACTAAAGATGGCAGACGTGTGATGCTGGCTGCTAATATAGGCAATGCACTTGATGCTGCAAAGGCAGTCAGGGATGGTGCAGAAGGTGTAGGACTGTTCAGGACTGAATTTCTTTTTATGAATGGAAGCAAGCTTCCAACAGAAGAAGAACAGTTTACAGAATATAAGAAAGCAGCAGTTCTTCTTGATGGAAGGGAACTTACTATAAGAACACTTGATATTGGCGGAGATAAAGATATTCCATATATGGGATTGTCTAAAGAAACTAACCCATTCTTAGGATACAGGGCGATAAGATTCTGCCTTGACAGGGTAGATGTTTTTACGACACAGTTAAGGGCTATATTAAGGGCTAGTGCTTACGGTAATATTAGAATTATGATACCTATGATAACGTCGGTTTCAGAGGTCAACGAGGTTAAAAAGATTATAGCAGGAATATGCAGGGATCTTGATAAGAAGGATATTAAGTATGATACTGATATTAAAGTTGGTATTATGGTAGAAACACCAGCAGCGGCTATTATGGCAGATGTTCTTGCAAGGCAGGTCGATTTCTTCTCTATAGGAACTAATGATCTTACGCAGTATACGCTTGCTGTTGACAGAGGTAACGAAAATGTTTCATATCTGTATTCGGCACTTAATCCGGCAGTTCTAAGAAGCATTAAAAGAATAATAGAATGTGCGCATAACGCAGGTATTGATGTAGGTATGTGTGGTGAGGCGGCAGCAGATGAACGTATGATACCACTGCTTTTATCTTTTGGTCTTGATGAGTTTTCGGTCGGTGTAAGCCGTGTGCTTGAGGTAAGAAAAGAGATTGCATCATGGAGTATGAAAGAAGCTGGTGATATAGCAGGGAATATACTAGGATATTCAGAGGAAAAGGAAGTATCGAATTATCTGAGCGATTATATATCATCAAGAGCTGAAACATCTAAGCAGACAGCTAAAGATAGTAATGACAGTGCATTATAAAATATGTTGTATGTGATAATACAAAGAATAGATGACATAACGGATAAATAATGCTATGAATAAATGTCATAATGAATAAGTAATGTGATAATAAAAATGATAGAAATGAGGAACATATGGCGATATATGTAACAGATGAAGAGCAGGAAAGAGTTATACTTGTAGGTGTGGAGCTTGACCCGGCAGATGATTGTGAGAAATCACTTGAGGAGCTATCTGAGCTTGCAAAGACAGCAGGAGCAGTTACAGTTGGAAAGATGATACAGCCAAGAGACAGCTTCCATCCTGCAACTTATATAGGAAAAGGAAAGCTTGAAGAGTTAAGAGCTATGATACAGGAGCTTGGAGCAACAGGTATTATATGTGATGATGAGCTGTCTCCTGCACAGTTAAGGAATCTTGAAGATGTTCTTGATACAAAGATTATGGACAGAACTATGGTTATATTAGATATATTTGCAGCAAGAGCATCATCAAGTGAAGGTAAGATACAGGTTGAGATGGCACAGCTTAAGTACAGGTCAACAAGACTTGCAGGTCTTGGAATAACACTGTCAAGACTTGGTGGTGGTATAGGAACAAGAGGTCCTGGTGAGAAGAAGATAGAAACGGACCGAAGAATAATACGTGACAGAATATCCCACTTATCAGCAGAATTAAAAGAAATAAAAAGCCATCGTGATATACAAAGGCAGAACAGAGAGAACAGTTCAACACCTGTGGCTGCCATAGTAGGGTATACTAATGCAGGAAAGTCAACACTTCTTAACAGGCTTACAGATGCTGGTGTGTTATCAGAAGACAAGCTGTTTGCAACACTTGATCCTACGACAAGGGCACTTAAACTTGCGAATGGCGAAAAAGTGCTTTTAACAGATACAGTCGGATTCATAAGAAAGCTTCCACATAATCTTATTGAGGCCTTCAGGAGTACACTTGAAGAAGCTAAATATGCAGATATGATAGTACACGTTGTTGACTGTTCTAATGATGATTATGAGAGACACATGGCAACGGTATACGATACCCTTAAACAGCTGGATGTAGGTGATAAGCCGGTTATTACACTCTTTAACAAATGTGATGAATTCGATGAGATACCTATACTTAAAGATAGTAAAGCTGATTATGTAGAGAATATATCAGCAAAAACTGGTATGGGACTTGATAGTTTCCTGATGGATATACAGGATATTATTCTTAAGAGCAGAATCCAGATAGAAAGGGTATTTCCATATAATGAGGCAGGAAAGCTTCAGCTTATAAGAGAGTATGGACAGCTTGAAAGTGAAGAATATACTCAGGAAGGTATTAAAGTTAAAGGTTATGTACCGGCCTGGGTTGGTGGAAAGCTGTAATACAGGAAAGAGGATTGATATGAATATAATAGCACTTGCAGATAAGAACTGGGCGATTGGTAATAATGGAAGACTTCTTGTGGATATCCCGGAGGATAAGAAGCTGTTTCGTGGGGAAACATATGGAAAGGTTGTAGTTATGGGAAGAAAGACCTATGAAGGTCTTCCTAACCAGTCAGCACTTGAGGGCAGAAAGAACATAGTACTGACTAATAACCTGAATTATAAAGCTAAGGATGTGCTTATATGCCATAGTGTTCAAGAGGTACTGGAACAGCTTAAAAGCTATGATAGTAAGGATGTCTATATAATAGGTGGCGGACAGATATATGAACAGTTCCTTCCATATTGTGATACAGCGCATATAACAAGAGTAGATTATAAGTATCAGGCAGACACATATATCACAGATTTTGATAAGCTTGATGGCTGGAGGGTTACGGCCAGAAGTGAAGAACATACTTACTTTGACATATGCTATGAATTCGTCTGCTATCAGAAGGAAAAGTGAGTGGTAAGTAAGCGATAGGTAAGTGATAAGTAGGTGATAGGTAAGCGACAGGTAAGTGGTAAGTAAGCGGAAAGTAAGTGATATGCAGGATAACGCATAGATAGATGCACTGGTGTGCACAAGCACATCTTTATCTGCGCGATATATGACCGGAAGAGAGGATTAGCATGAATAAAAAAATGTGGAAAATAAGGCGTATAATTACAGTTGTGCTTATGGCTGCCATAATTGCCGGGCTGACTGCGTGGTATGGAATTCCACACCTATATGCATCACAGGAGGAGAAGACGCTAAGAGTTATTCAACAGTCACAGAAGATACTTGAAGGCATTATAGAGAATTATATCGACAAAATAAGCCAGCTTGATCCTATGGGAAATCATACATATGAAGGTGCGATAACCATATCGGAGTGTGTTTATGATGGCGTGGATTACAGACCAGATGCATATAATAGAAGTCAGAAATATAGCATAGTTACTACAAATAATAATATAGTACTGGACATGCCTAAGGTCAAAGATGGCACACTGGTAGTAGATAAGAATGATATACTAAAATATGGTCTTGCCAAAATTGACTCTAGCCAGACAGAGCCGATATTAAGGGCAGCTATGACACACGTTATGGAAGGGTATAAAGCAGCTGTTAAGGATAGTGCAACTATAAGCGATAAAGCATTAATAGCTGGGTTTAATACATTTGTCGAAGAAATGTATAAGGATCCGGTTATTCTTCCATACATTTCCCTGTTTAATGTTCATGGAATAACTGCAGATAATATGAAGAGCAGGTTTAGTGAATATGCTAAGGGTGTGTATACAACATATAATATAAGCCTGGATAGTCAGGACAGACTGACAGGAATAGAGCTTGTGTTCAACAGGATAGGTGCTGATGCCAATACTGCTAGTGATTATCAGGAAAGTGATAATAATAAACAGCAGATAGGTAATATTAATATAAGCTTCACAGGTGAAGACAATCTATATGATAGTATGCAGATTATGGTAACAACAGCAGTTATAAATAATAATTATGTGAATGTAAACCTACAGTTAGATATGCAGGATATGAATAATATAAAGTATGGCATAGCGGCGGATATAAGTTATAGAAGCCATAATCTTAAGCTTAAGGCGGATGGTGATATAAGAAAGAGCTGATGCTGTTATGCGTTGATAATTGTAATATTTTCCCGGACAGATAAGGCTATTAATAATCTGTCCGGGAATTTTTGTTAGCAGTTGCGTTTGGGTTAAAGGTTATATGATGTCGGGGTCAAAAGCCACCTACTTTGATACCTGCGAATTGTTCCGTGCTACGCACTCCCACAATTCTTCCCAATATTCGCATATCGTGGGATTATCATCCC
>ERZ1034939.1050-NODE-1050-length-14692-cov-9.164105_pt1 | contig 14692 bp, 10 predicted proteins | sample MGYA00520626_ERZ1034939 | MGnify/ENA primary metagenome ERZ1034939 (study PRJEB33766, sample SAMN09781751) | gut metagenome | biome: gut microbiome | host: Homo sapiens | place: Madagascar | study: EMG produced TPA metagenomics assembly of the PRJNA485056 data...
AATAAAAGTTATAAAATTAATAACAAATGGGTTGACGGATTGATAAATAATGTGATATATTAGGCTGGCTATGGAAGCGGTCTTTTTTTTATGCCCTGAACTGACCCAACGGTACAGGATATAAGAAAAAACCAATTGGTGTTAATAACACCTGCAAAATAAATAATTGGAGGTGGAAGTTGTGCGAGTAAAGATAACATTGGCATGTACAGAGTGTAAACAGCGCAATTACAACATGACTAAGGAAAAGAAAGCCCATCCAGACAGAATGGAAACTAAGAAGTATTGCAAGTTCTGTAAGTCACACACATTACACAAGGAAACAAAGTAATTAGTATCAGTGAGGTATTAAGATGAGTGAAGCTGTTAAGACAAAGAAACAGAAAAAGAGCTGGTTCAAGGGACTTAAGGCAGAGTTCTCTAAGATCATTTGGCCAGACCAGAAGTCACTTACAAAGGAAACCATCGCTGTATTGGTTGTATCCGTATTATTAGGTGTAATTATTTCAGTTGTGGACTTGATTGTTCGCTTTGGAATTGAATTCATTGTAAAGTAAGGAAAAGGTGATCAGATGGACGAAGCAAAATGGTATGTGGCTCATACGTATTCTGGCTATGAGAATAATGTAAGAGTTAATATCTTAAAGACAGTTGAGAACAGAAATCTTCAGGATCAGATCTTTGATGTGCTTGTGCCGGTTGAAACAGTAGTTGAAGTAAACAACGGCAAGCCAAAGACAGTTGAGAGAAAGATATTCCCTGGCTATGTATTTGTTAAGATGGTTATGAATGATGACAGCTGGTATGTTGTCAGAAATACCAGAGGTGTAACGGGGTTTGTTGGTCCTGGATCTAAGCCAGTGCCATTATCTCCAGCTGAAGTTAAATCATTCGGAATCGATGATGAGAATGGTTCAGTTGAAGAATCTAAGCCAGTGGTTGAGTTCGCTGGTAAAGTGGGTGATCAGATTCAGATTCTTTCAGGTGCCTGGGAGAATACAGTTGGTCAGATCACAAGCATTAATGAGGGCAAGCAGTGTGTCACTATTAATGTTGAAATGTTCGGTCGTGAAACACCGGTCGAAGTTGACTTCACAGATGTGAAGGTACTGTAATCAAGGTGATCAAAAGCTGTACGGGCTGCATATAAAGGCCTGGCATCAGTTGTTTTGACTGCCTGTGGGAGGCTTAATAGCCGCCATAAACCACATTTATAATTAGGAGGTGCCACAATGGCAAAGAAAGTAACAGGTTATATTAAATTACAGATTCCTGCCGGCAAGGCTACACCAGCTCCACCAGTTGGTCCAGCACTTGGTCAGCACGGTGTTAACATTGTAGAATTTACAAAGCAGTTTAATGCAAAGACAGCAGATCAGGGTGACTTAATCATCCCTGTAGTTATTACAGTTTATGCTGATAGAAGCTTCAGCTTCATCACAAAGACTCCACCTGCTGCAGTTCTTCTTAAGAAGGCTTGCAACATTAAGTCAGGTTCAGGTGTTCCTAACAAGACTAAGGTTGCTACAATCAAGAGAGCTGAAGTTCAGAAGATCGCTGAACTTAAGATGCCAGATCTTAATGCAGCTACTATCGAAGCAGCTACATCTATGATCGAAGGTACTGCTAAGAGTATGGGTATCGTTGTAGAAGACTAATTCTATATGTATCTGTAACTACTGTAATTGATTATTAATGATTAATTACTTTCAATTGATTATTAGAGATTTAATAGAAGAACATGCGGACAGATTAATCCTATAATTTTTCCGGGATTGTTCAATATGTGGGAGGAAAGATAGAATCCTTCCGATAACACCACTAGGAGGTTTATAATGAAAAGAGGAAAGAAATACGTAGAGGCAGCCAAGAATATTGACCGCCAGACATTATATGAAGCAGCTGACGCAGTTTCTTTAGTAAAGAAGAGTGCAGTTGCAAAGTTCGATGAGACTATCGAAGCTCATATCAGAACAGGTTGTGATGGACGTCACGCTGAGCAGCAGATCAGAGGAGCTGTTGTTCTTCCACACGGAACAGGTAAGACTGTTAAGGTTTTAGTATTTGCTAAGGGCGCTAAGGCTGATGAAGCTGAAGCAGCTGGTGCAGATTTCGTTGGTGGCGAGGAACTTATTCCTAAGATCCAGAATGACAACTGGTTTGATTTTGATGTAGTTGTTGCTACACCTGATATGATGGGCGTTGTTGGTCGTCTCGGACGTGTACTCGGACCTAAGGGCTTAATGCCAAACCCTAAGGCTGGTACAGTTACTATGGACGTAACAAAAGCTGTTAATGATATTAAGGCTGGTAAGATCGAATACAGACTTGATAAGACTAATATCATTCACGTGCCAATTGGTAAGGCTTCATTCACAGAGGAGCAGTTATCAGACAACTTCCAGGCTATTATGGATGCAATCGTTAAGGCTAAGCCATCTTCACTTAAGGGTCAGTATTTAAAGAGTGTTGTTCTTACAGCTACTATGGGACCTGGTGTTAAGGTTAGCACAGCTAAGTATGTTGGCTAATATGTTGTTTCTTGTAGTTAACAAGGAATATTGATGCGAAAGATTGATTTTGCAATATTATTAAAACATATTTTGTAAAAATGGTTGACAACCTATATATTATGATAGTATACTATCAGCTGTGTGTGGTTATTCGCATACAAAGTGAAAGCTATATTTCACATTTTGCCTAAGACAGCAGGTCCCGAAAGGGTTAAAGGTAATACGCCTACCGAGGACAGACTTGTATTTTAAAGTGTGTCAGTCTGGAAGTACAGACTGATGATAAGACTTTAGAATATATTTATCAGTTTATTCAGTCCTTCTGTCATAGCGGCAGGAGGGCTTTTTTGATAGCCTGATACATTGTACGTCTGGGCAGAATATTATCTGGAAACAGATACTAATCTAACAGGAGGTAAATATTCATGGCAAAAGTAGAACTTAAGCAGCCTATTGTAGACGAAATCAAAGCAAGCTTAGAAGGCGCTCAGGGCGTTGTGGTAGTTGACTACCGTGGCTTAACTGTTGAGCAGGATACACAGCTTCGTAAGCAGTTAAGAGAAGCTGGTGTCGTTTACAAGGTTTATAAGAATACTTTAGTAAAGAGAGCAATCGCAGGTACAGAGTTCGAACCAATGACAGAGGTTCTTGAAGGACCTAACGCTATTGCAATCTGCAAGGATGATGCTACAGCTCCAGCAAGAGTTTTAGCTAACTTTGCTAAGACAGCAGAAGCACTTGAACTTAAGTGTGGTGTTGTTGAAGGTACTTACTATGATGCTACAGGAATCGCAGCTATCGCAAGCATTCCTTCAAGAGATGAACTTCTTGCTAAGTTCCTTGGAAGCATCCAGTCACCTATTACAAACTTTGCCCGCGTTATTAAGCAGATCGCTGAGAAGAACGAAGAGGTTGCATAATATCGCAGCATAAAACGATTATCGACGAGGCTGCCTGAAACTTATCAGACAGACTACGAAACTTAATTAAAGACTATAAAAAGGAGATTATAATAATGACTACACAGGAAATTATCGAAGTTATTAAGGGTTTATCAGTATTAGAATTAAACGATTTAGTTAAAGCATGTGAAGAAGAATTTGGTGTTTCTGCAGCAGCAGGTGTTGTTGTAGCAGCAGGTGCAGGTGCAGGCGCTGCAGCTGAAGAAAAGACAGAATTCGACGTTGAGCTTACAGAAGCTGGTGCTAACAAGGTTAAGGTTATCAAGGCTGTTCGTGAAATCACAGGTCTTGGCTTAAAGGAAGCTAAGGAAGTTGTTGATGGCGCTCCTAAGGTTATTAAGGAAGCTGCTTCTAAGGAAGAAGCTGAAGAAATCCAGAAGAAGCTTGAAGCTGAAGGTGCTAAGGTTACTCTTAAGTAATTTAAAACCAGAGGATTACAACTTTAATATGGCAATATGATGAAAAAACACTTGATTTTTTGAGTTATATTTGGTATATTATAATAAATGTGAAAAAGTTCCAGTTGTTTTATTGACAGCTGGGACTTTTTTTGCTATTATGGATAATGCACTATTATGGTATGGTGTGCATAGTTTTTGTACACATATCTATAATGTAATAAATTAATGTAAAGAAAACTAAGGGGTGAAACGTCAATGGAGAAAAACAGAATACGTCCAGTAAAGTCAGGCAAAGCGATGCGTATGAGTTTCTCAAGACAGAAGGAAGTTCTTGAGATGCCTAACCTTATTGAGGTGCAAAAAGATTCTTACCAGTGGTTTTTAAATGAAGGCTTAAAAGAGGTCTTTAACGACATCTCTCCAATTGCAGATTACAACGGAAGGCTCAGTCTTGAATTCGTTGATTTTGCATTATGCGAAGAGGAGAGAAAGTACTCTATAGAAGAGTGTAAGGAAAGAGATGCTACATATGCAGCTCCACTCAAGGTACGTGTAAGACTTCATAACAAAGAGAATGAAGATATCAGCGAGCATGAAATCTTCATGGGTGACCTTCCTTTGATGACTAAGACCGGTACATTTGTAATTAACGGTGCAGAACGAGTTATAGTCAGCCAGCTGGTACGTTCACCTGGTATTTACTATGATATACAGAAAGATAAGTATGGAAAGATATTCCTGTATAGTTCTACTGTTATTCCTAACAGAGGTGCATGGTTAGAGTATGAAACAGATGCTAACGATGTGTTCTATGTTAAGGTTGACCGTAACAAGAAGGTTCCTATAACAGTTCTTATAAGAGCACTTGGTTTTGGAACTAATGCAGAGATTATTGACATATTTGGTGAGGAGCCTAAGCTTCTTGCAACTATGGAGAAGGATACTTCTACTAACTATCAGGAAGGTGTGCTTGAACTTTATAAGAAGTTAAGACCAGGGGAACCTTTGTCAGTAGATAGTGCCGAAGCACTTATCTCAGGCATGTTCTTTGATCCTAGAAGATATGACCTTGCAAGAGTAGGCCGTTATAAGTTTAATAAGAAGCTTTCTTTCAGAAACAGGATTGCTGGACATGTTCTTGCAGAAGATGTAGTTGATGGCAACGGTGAGATTATTGCTAATGCAGGCGATAAGCTTACAAGAGAAACTGCAGAACAGATTCAGAATGCTGCTGTACCTGCTGTGTTCTTAAAGGCAGAGTTAAAGGCAGCTGATGGTTCAGTACGTGAAAGAGTAGTTAAGATATTATCTAACCTTGCAGTAGATATTACTAAATGGGTAGATATTACAGAGGAAGAAGCTAAGGAACTTGGTGTTAACGAGTATGTTTATTATCCAGTTCTTTCACAGATATTAGCAGATAATGAATCACCTGAGGATATCAGGGATGCTATAGAAAAGAATGTGGCAGATCTTATTCCAAAGCATATTACAGTTGAAGATATACTTGCATCTATCAACTACAATATGCATCTTGAATATGGTATTGGAACTAAGGATGATATCGATCACCTTGGTAACAGACGTATAAGAGCCGTAGGTGAACTTTTACAGAATCAGTTCAGAATCGGTATTTCAAGAATGGAAAGAGTTGTACGTGAAAGAATGTCAACTCAGGATTTAAGTGGTATATCTCCACAGTCACTTATAAATATCAAGCCTGTAACAGCAGCTATCAAGGAGTTCTTTGGTAGTTCGCAGCTTTCTCAGTTCATGGATCAGAACAATCCATTATCTGAGATTACACATAAGAGACGTCTTTCAGCACTTGGTCCTGGTGGTCTTTCAAGAGATCGAGCAGGTTTCGAGGTTCGAGATGTACATTATACACATTATGGAAGAATGTGTCCTATCGAGACACCAGAAGGTCCTAACATCGGACTTATCAACTCTCTTGCATCATATGCAAGAATCAATGAATATGGTTTCGTAGAAGCTCCTTATCGTATAATAGATAAGTCAGATCCTAAGAATCCAAGAGTAACTGATGATGTACGTTACTTTACAGCTGATGAGGAAGATGATTACCATGTAGCACAGGCTAATGCTGAGATTGATGAAAATGGATATTTCGTTAAGAATTCAGTATCTGGACGTTACAGAGAAGAAACATCTGAGTTTGATAAGAGCATGATTGATCTTATGGATGTATCTCCTAAGATGGTATTCTCAGTAGCTACATCTATGATACCTTTCCTTCAGAATGATGACTGTACACGTGCCCTCATGGGTTCTAACATGCAGCGTCAGGCAGTACCTCTTCTTATGACAGAAGCTCCAGTAATAGGTACAGGTATTGAAAACAAGACAGCATGCGACTCAGGTGTGTGTGTTGTTGCAGAAGAAGATGGTGTTGTTCTTTCTTCTGAATCTAACAGGATTCTTGTAAGAGAGACAAGCGGTAAGGTTCATGAGTACAAGCTTACTAAGTTCTCAAGAAGTAACCAGAGTAACTGTTATAACCAGAGACCTATTGTTTTCAAGGGTGATGAGGTTAAAGCAGGAGATGTTATCGCTGATGGTCCATCAACATCTAACGGAGAAATAGCACTTGGTAAGAACCCTCTTATCGGTTTCATGACATGGGAAGGTTACAACTACGAGGATGCTGTTCTTCTTAGTGAAAGATTAGTAAGAGATGATGTATATACATCTATCCATATAGAAGAATATGATACAGAAGCAAGAGATACTAAGTTAGGACCAGAAGAAATCACAAGAGATCTTCCTTCAACAGGTTCTGATGCTGTCAAGAATCTTGATGAAGATGGTATTATCCGTATAGGTGCCGAGGTAAGAGCCGGTGATATCCTTGTTGGTAAGGTTACTCCAAAGGGAGAAACAGAGCTTACAGCTGAAGAAAGACTTCTTAGAGCTATCTTCGGTGAGAAAGCAAGAGAGGTAAGAGATACTTCACTTAAGGTTCCTCATGGTGCTTATGGTATCGTAGTAGGCGTTAAGGTATTTACAAGAGAGAATGGAGATGAATTAGCTCCTGGTGTTAACAAGAATGTCCGTATCTACATTGCACAGAAGAGAAAGATTTCTGTTGGTGATAAGATGGCCGGACGTCATGGTAACAAGGGTGTCGTTTCAAGAGTACTTCCAGTAGAAGATATGCCATTCCTTCCAAACGGACGTCCACTTGATATAGTACTTAACCCACTGGGTGTACCTTCACGTATGAATATCGGACAGGTCCTTGAGATTCATTTAAGTCTTGCGGCAAAGGTATTAGGCTTTAACGTAGCAACACCTATCTTTGATGGTGCTAACGAAAATGATATTATGGATACACTTGATATGGCTAATTCTTATGCTAACCATCCTTTTGATGATGATGAGCTTGCAAAGGAAAAGGCTGAAGCAGAGGCTGCAGGTGAAGAGTATCCAGCAGATATGACTACATTTACAGCTGAGTATAAGGATCTTTTAAGAGATGATGTATTTGAGTTCCTTTCAGATAACAGAGCTCACAGAGCAGAGTGGAAGGGTGTTCCTATCGGAAGAGATGGTAAGGTAAGACTTCGTGATGGTAGAACTGGTGAGTACTTTGATAGTCCAGTTACTATTGGATTCATGCACTACTTAAAGCTCCATCACCTTGTTGATGATAAGATCCATGCACGTTCAACTGGTCCTTACTCACTTGTAACACAGCAGCCACTTGGTGGTAAAGCACAGTTCGGTGGACAGAGATTCGGTGAGATGGAAGTTTGGGCTCTTGAGGCGTATGGTGCATCATATACACTTCAGGAAATCCTTACAGTTAAGTCTGATGATGTTGTTGGCCGTGTTAAGACATATGAAGCTATTATTAAAGGTGAGAATATCCCTGAACCAGGTATTCCTGAATCATTCAAGGTTCTTCTTAAGGAACTTCAGTCTCTTGCACTTGATGTAAGAGTTCTTGATCAGGATAACAACGAAGTCCAGCTTCTTGAAAGTTCAGAATATGAGGTTACAGACTTCAAGAAGGTTCTTGATGATGGTGGTTATAAGAGAAACAGCCGTGATGAGGAAAATGAATTAAAGAATGCCGGTTACCATGCTGAAAAGCAGGGGGATGATGGTGAAGCTACTATGGAAGAACTCGGATCAGATGATGATGACGATTTCGATCTTGACGGCTTTGATGATGATTTTGATGATTACGGTGACGGAAATAGAGAAGAATAATAGAAGGGAGCACTATAATGGCAGAAGAGATTAAGTCAAATAAATCAATGAAATTTGATAAAATTCAGATAAAGCTTGCTTCTCCTGAGAGTATTTTAGAGTGGTCTCATGGCGAGGTAACTAAGCCTGAGACTATTAACTACAGAACTTTAAAGCCAGAAAGAGATGGTCTGTTCTGTGAAAGAATATTCGGACCTAGCAAAGACTGGGAGTGTCATTGCGGTAAGTATAAGAAGATTAAGGATAAAGGCATCATATGTGATAAGTGTGGTGTTGAGGTTACTAAGGCAAGTGTCCGTAGAGATCGTATGGGACATATTCACCTTGCTGCTCCAGTTTCACATATCTGGTATTTTAAGGGAATCCCTAGCCGTATGGACCTTATCCTTGATATAGGACCTAAGAATCTTGAAAAGGTTCTTTACTTTGCTTCTTATATCGTGATTGATCCAGGTGAAACAGATATTCCATTCAAGAAGATTCTTACTGAAACAGAGTATAGAGATCTTTATGACCAGTATGGTAACACTTTCAGAGTTGGAATGGGTGCTGAGGCTATTTTAGAGCTTCTTAGAAGTGTTAACCTTGAAGAAGAAGTGGCAAAGCTTAAGGAAGAGCTTGCTACTACTACTTCACAGAAGGCTGCAAGACTTATTAAGAGAATCGAAGTTATGGATGCATTTATCGCTGCTGGTACTAAGCCAGAGTGGATGATCCTTACTGAAATTCCAGTTATTCCTCCAGACTTAAGACCAATGGTACAGTTAGAGGGTGGTAGATTCGCAACATCAGATCTTAATGATCTTTATAGAAGAATCATAAACAGAAATAACCGTCTTGCAAGACTTATGGAACTTGGCGCTCCTGAAATCATTGTCCGTAACGAAAAGAGAATGCTTCAGGAAGCTGTGGATGCACTTATAGATAATGGCCGTAGAAACGGTCGTCCTGTAACAGGACCTGGTAACAGGGCTCTTAAGTCTTTATCAGACTTATTAAAGGGTAAGCAGGGACGTTTCAGACAGAATCTTCTTGGTAAGCGAGTTGACTATTCAGGACGTTCTGTTATCGTAGTAGGACCAGAGCTTAAGATATATCAGTGTGGTCTTCCTAAGGAAATGGCTATTGAGTTATTCAAACCATTCGTTATGAGAGAGTTAGTAAGACGTGGTCTTGCTGAGAATATTAAGAAAGCTAAGAAGAGTGTTGAACATCTTGAAACAGAAGTATGGGATGTGCTTGAAGATGTTATCAAAGAGCATCCAGTTATGCTTAACCGTGCTCCTACACTTCACAGACTTGGTATTCAGGCATTCGAGCCTATCCTTGTAGAAGGTAAGGCTATTAAGCTTCATCCACTTGTTTGTACAGCGTTCAATGCCGATTTCGATGGTGACCAGATGGCCGTGCATCTTCCATTGTCTGTAGAAGCACAGGCTGAGTGTAGATTCATGCTTCTTTCACCTAACAACTTACTTAAGCCTTCAGATGGTGGTCCGGTTGCCGTTCCTTCACAGGATATGGTTCTTGGTATCTACTATCTTACACAGGAAAGACCTGGCGTTAAGGGTGAAGGTAAGATATTTAAGAGTGTTAATGAAGCGCTTCTTGCTTATGAGAATAGTATTATTACTCTTCATTCAAAGATTAAGGTTAGAGTGTCTAAGACAAATGCATCAGGAGAAGAAGTATCAGGTATAGTTGAGTCTACACTTGGACGTTTCATATTCAATGAAATTCTTCCTCAGGATCTTGGATATGTAGATAGAAGCAAGGAAGAAAACTTCTTAAAGCTTGAGGTTGACTTCCATGTAGGTAAGAAACAGTTAAAGGATATCTTACAGCACGTTATTAATACTCATGGTACAACAACAACTGCTGAAGTTCTTGATGATATAAAGGCAATGGGTTATAAGTATTCAACAAGAGCAGCCATGACAGTTTCTATATCAGAGATGACAGTGCCACCTGTTAAGAAACAGCTTATTGCTGATGCTGAACAGAAGGTTGAAAGAATCAACATGAACTACAACAGAGGTCGTTCAACTGATGAAGAAAGATATAAGAATGTAATCAGAGTATGGCAGGAAACAGATAAGACATTGCTTAAGGCACTTCTTGATGGTCTTGATAAGTACAATAACATCTTCATGATGGCCGATTCAGGTGCCCGTGGTTCTAACCAGCAGATTAAGCAGCTTGCAGGTATGCGTGGTCTTATGGCAGATACATCAGGTCACACTATTGAACTTCCAATCAAGTCTAACTTCCGTGAAGGTCTGGATGTATTGGAGTACTTCATTTCAGCCCATGGTGCCCGTAAGGGTCTTTCAGATACAGCGCTTAGAACAGCCGATTCAGGTTATCTTACAAGACGACTTGTTGATGTTTCACAGGATCTTATTGTCAGAGAGACAGATTGCAGCGTTGGTAAAGTTATACCTGGTATGTATGTATATTCATTTGTCAATGACAGAGCTACTAACTCAAGTGATGCAAAAGAAGATATTCTTGAGCCATTACAGGAGCGTATTACAGGAAGATATCTTGCAGAAGATATCAAGGATCCAGCTACAGGCGAGATAGTTGTTGCAGCTAACCACCTTGTAACTCCTAAGAGAGCAGAAGCTATTATTAAGACTGGTGTAAACCAGGTTAAGATAAGAACAATCCTTACATGCCGTTCACATATCGGTGTTTGTGCTAAATGTTATGGTTCTAACCTTGCAACAGGTCAGACAGTACAGATTGGTGAAGCAGTTGGTATCATCGCTGCCCAGTCGATCGGTGAACCTGGTACACAGCTTACTATGAGAACATTCCATACTGGTGGTGTTGCTGGTGATAACATTACACAGGGTCTTCCTAGAGTAGAAGAACTTTTCGAGGCAAGAAAGCCAAAGAGTCTTGCGGTTCTTGCTGAGTTTGGTGGAACAGTAAGCTTTGCTAAGACAGATAAGAAGACAGATATCGTTATTACAGATGACGAAGGTAATTCAAAGTCTTACCCTGTATCAAGAGATACACGTGTTAAGGTTCAGGAAGGACAGGTTGTTGCAACAGGTGAGGAAATCACAGAAGGTTCTGAGAATCCACATGATATCGTAAGAATTCTTGGTGTAAGAGCTGTTCAGGATTACATGCTTCGTGAGGTTCAGAAGGTTTACCGTATCCAGGGTGTTGATATCAATGATAAGCATATCGAGCTTATTGTTAGACAGATGCTTAAGAAGATAGTTATTGATTCTGCTGGAGATTCAGATTTCTTACCTGGTTCACAGGTTGATACTCTTGAATTCACAGAGGTTAATGAAAAGCTTGAGGAAGAGGGTAAGATGAAGGCTACAGGAACTCCTATTATCCTTGGTATAACAAAGGCTTCACTTGCTTCAACATCATTCATGTCAGCAGCTTCATTCCAGGAAACTACAAAGGTTCTTACAGATGCAGCTATTAACGGAAAGATTGATCCACTTATCGGTCTTAAGGAAAATGTTATCATAGGTAAGCTTATTCCAGCTGGTACTGGTATGAAGAGATATCAGAACGTAGAGCTTGATACAGCTGCAGCTTATGATGAACTTGAAGAAGATGAGATATTAAGCTTCACAGAGGATGAAGAGGAAACTCTTGATTTTACTGAGGATGCTGATATACAGGAAGCTGAAGATGAGGTTACAGAAGAGTAATCATTCAGATAAAGGCTTTACATCATAAATATAACAGAAAGCAGGAGATGAAGAGTCTCCTGCTTTTTTAAAATCACTAATATATTTTTAAGCAAAATTTTTTGCTTTCTTTTTTGGGTAAAATACTTGACGAATTTTAAATTAAAATATATACTAATTAAGCGTGCGAAAAAGCAAGCTCTTTTTTATGCACGTAAATATAGATTGGGCAGCTTATAAAGCGGGCTCACACTTATTTCTTAGTTATTATACTAAGTGCAACCATTCATTATTCTAATTCCGGGAGGTGAAAAAGGAATGCCAACATTTAACCAGTTAGTAAGACAGGGAAGAAAGTCAACAGTTAAGAAGTCTACAGCTCCAGCTCTTCAGAAGGGATATAACTCACTTCAGAAGAAGGCTACAGATGTATCTGCACCACAGAAGAGAGGTGTTTGTACAGCTGTTAAGACAGCAACACCTAAGAAGCCTAACTCAGCTCTTAGAAAGATCGCCAGAGTACGTCTTTCTAATGGAATCGAAGTTACTTCATATATTCCAGGTGAAGGCCACAATCTTCAGGAACATAGCGTTGTTCTTATCAGAGGTGGTAGAGTTAAGGATTTACCAGGTACAAGATATCATATCATCAGAGGTACACTTGATACAGCAGGTGTAGCAAAGAGAAGACAGGCACGTTCTAAGTACGGTGCTAAGAGACCTAAGGATGCTAAATAATTCATAAAGAATTAAGCATCATAAGTCTGTGATTGATTTACAAGGTGAATCAGAATATTTGCAGATTATTGCATACAATAATTTACGAACAATTAAATTTAAAGTGCCGGAGTTAGATTAATCCGAAGGTTGCAGGTTTAAGATATACGGCCCGAACACAATTTAATTTGTGAGTACCTATGAATTAATGAAACGTCGTTAGTTGAGGGCTGATGAGGCTGTTAGGCGTTCATTAGTGCGAAATGATAACGACAATACAATGTTAAGGAGGGAAGAACCGTGCCACGTAAAGGACATACTCAGAAAAGAGATGTATTAGCAGATCCTATTTACAATAACAAGGTGGTTACTAAGCTTATCAACAACATTATGCTTGATGGTAAGAGAGGAGTAGCTCAGAAGATTGTATATGGAGCATTTGACAGAGTCGCAGCAAAGACTGAAAGACCTGCTTTAGAAGTATTCGAAGAGGCTATGAACAATATCATGCCAGTTCTCGAAGTAAAGGCAAGACGTATCGGTGGTGCAACATACCAGGTACCTATCGAAGTTAAGCCAGATAGAAGACAGGCTTTAGCTCTTCGTTGGATGACAGCATTCTCAAGAGCAAGAGGCGAGAAGACTATGGAAGAAAGACTCGCTAACGAGATTCTTGATGCAGCTAATAACACAGGTGCATCAGTTAAGAGAAAAGAAGATATGCACAAGATGGCAGAGGCAAACAAGGCTTTTGCTCATTACAGATTCTAATAATAATTATAGGAGGTTTTATCCATGGCTGGAAGAGAATATCCATTGGAGAGAACCAGAAATATCGGAATTATGGCTCATATTGATGCTGGTAAAACAACATTAACAGAGCGTATCCTTTATTATACTGGTGTTAATCACAAGATTGGTGATACTCATGAAGGTACTGCTACTATGGACTGGATGGCCCAGGAGCAGGAAAGAGGTATCACAATTACTTCAGCTGCTACAACATGTCACTGGACACCTGAAAAAGAAGGTAAGCCAGATAAGACACAGCCAGAATATCGTATTAACATTATCGATACTCCAGGACACGTTGACTTCACAGTAGAAGTTGAGCGTTCACTTAGAGTACTTGATGGTGCTGTTGGTGTATTCGATGCACAGAACGGTGTTGAACCACAGTCAGAAAACGTATGGCGTCAGGCTGATAAGTATAACGTACCACGTATGGCATTCATGAACAAGATGGATAAGATGGGCGCTGATTTCTTCGGATCATGCAACCAGCTTATTACAAAGCTTGGTAAGAATCCAGTACTCGTACAGATTCCTATTGGTAAGGAAGATGATTTCCAGGGAATTATCGACTTATTCGAGATGAAGGCTTATATCTTCAACGGTGATAAGGGTGATGACATCCAGGTTGGTGAGATTCCTGCTGATTTAGCTGATCAGGCACAGGAATATCATGACAAGCTTGTTGAGCAGTGTGCTGAACTTGATGAAGACCTTATGGAGAAGTTCTTTAACGATGAAGAACTTACAATTCCTGAATTAAAGGCAGCTTTAAGAAAGGGTACTATTGAAGGTACAGCTATTCCTTGTCTTTGCGGTACAGCTTATAAGAACAAGGGTGTTCAGAAGCTTCTTGATGCAGTTATCGAGTACATGCCAGCTCCTACAGATATCCCTGATATCACAGGTGTTGATGAAGACGGTAACGAAGTAGTAAGAAAGTCATCTGATGAAGAGCCATTCTCAGCTCTTGCATTCAAGATTATGACAGATCCATTCGTTGGTAAGTTAGCATTCTTCAGAGTTTACTCTGGTACATTAAACGCAGGTTCTTATGTACTTAATGCTAATAAGAATAAGAAAGAAAGAGTTGGACGTATCCTTCAGATGCATGCCAACCAGAGAAAAGAAATCGATAAGGTTTACTCAGGAGATATCGCTGCTGCAGTAGGTCTTAAGATTACAGTTACAGGTGATACTATCTGTGATGAAGCACATCCAGTTATCTTAGAGTCTATGGAATTCCCAGAGCCAGTTATCGAGCTTGCTATTGAGCCAAAGACTAAGAATGACCAGGGTAAGATGGGTGAAGCTTTAGCAAAGCTTGCTGAAGAAGATCCTACTTTCCGTGCTCATACAGATCAGGAAACAGGTCAGACAATCATCGCTGGTATGGGTGA
>ERZ1034939.1060-NODE-1060-length-14576-cov-21.658426_pt1 | contig 14576 bp, 15 predicted proteins | sample MGYA00520626_ERZ1034939 | MGnify/ENA primary metagenome ERZ1034939 (study PRJEB33766, sample SAMN09781751) | gut metagenome | biome: gut microbiome | host: Homo sapiens | place: Madagascar | study: EMG produced TPA metagenomics assembly of the PRJNA485056 data...
CTAGACCCACTGATTAAGAGTCAGTTGCTCTACCAACTGAGCTAAGGGTGCATACCCGATAAGCTTTGTTCTCAAAAGCGGGTGCAAAGGTACAGCTTTTATTTGAAACCGCCAAACAAATTTACAACTTTTTACACAAGCATGATGATTTTCTCAGAAAAAAGCAGTACCTTTGCAGCAAAAACAAGAAATATATGATGAAATCAGGCAAACATACCGTTTTATTTATATGCCTCGGAAACATCTGTCGCTCTCCGGCAGCCGAGGGCATCATGAAGAGTTTAGTGGAAAAAGAAGGAATGAGCGATGACTTCTTCATCGACTCAGCAGCCATCGGCAGCTGGCACATCGGCCAATTGCCCGACAGCCGTATGCGCAAGTGTGGCGCTGAGCATGGATACCGTTTCGACAGCCACGCTCGGCAATTCCAGAAGTCAGACTTCCAGCGCTTCGACCTCATCGTGGTGATGGACAATGAGAACTATCGAGCCATCACATCCATGGCATCCAGCCAAGCTGACAAAGACAAGGTGGTGCGCATAGCCGACTATCTGACCCACCACCGCGAATACACTACGGTACCCGACCCTTACTATGGCGACTACAGCGACTTCGAACTAGTCATCGAGCTACTGGAAGATGCCTGTCAAGGACTTCTGGACAGCATCAAGGAGCAAAACTCCTAACAGAGAGAGAACACATTATTATATATATAGGAGAAAAAACAGATATGAACGGAATATATACCATATTACTCTTGCTGCTGAGTAATATCTTCATGACCCTAGCATGGTATGGCCATCTGAAACTGCAACAGACGGGCGTGAGCAGCAACTGGCCCTTGATAGGCGTCATCGCCTTCAGCTGGGCGATAGCATTCTTTGAGTATTGCTGCCAAGTACCAGCCAACAGAATAGGATTCGTGGACAACGGCGGTCCCTTCACCCTCGTCCAGCTCAAGGTGATACAAGAGTGTGTATCGCTCATCGTATTCGCCATCATCGCCAACATCCTCTTCCAAGGACAAGGCTTACACTGGAATCACTTCGCTGCATTCGTCTGCCTCATCGCAGCCGTCTACTTCGTATTCATGAAATAGAGGAAATATTTTTCATCGGATTACACGGATAAAACGGAAACATAAGAAAGCTCCGTATCATCCGTATAATCCGATGATTTTAATTTTATACCAACTTGTAGATTTCGCTCGGTGTCTTGCGCTTCAGCACCTCCACCTCGAAGTCCTTGCCAGCAATGATGCCCTTGCTTCGGAGAATCTGCTCCACTGTCTTGCGCGCCAACTCCGGATGATTGTTCTCCTCGCTGAGATGGCAGAGCCATACATAGCGCAGATTTGGCGTGGCATAATCGGCAAGCGCATTGCCACAGTCGTCATTGCTCAGATGGCCATTAGGTCCCAGTATTCGATCCTTGAGATACTGCGGATAAGGACCTTGCTGCAACATCTCCACGCTATGGTTGGCCTCTATCACCAGATAATTGGCACGGCCTATGAAGTCGTGCATCTCTTCCGTGATATGCCCCACATCGGTAATCAAGCAAAAAGTTACCTCGCCACACTCCACGAAGTAGCCCACATTGTCGGTACTGTCATGAGGCACGGCAAAAGGTGTAACCTTAAATTCGCCCACCTGGAAGGGCACATTCTTCTCTATCACATGGGCATAAGAAGGCACAATCTTCTTGCGGACGCAATAGTTGCGCTCGATGCCCTGGTGTACTTTTCGGGTTGTATATACTGGTAGCTTATAGTCCGTACTCAAGCTCCCCACCGACTTTACGTGGTCGGCGTGGTCATGGGTAACGAGGATGTGATGCACGTCCTCGAAGCGCAATCCATAGTTATGGAAGTGCTTCTTCAATGATCTTATTCCTACTCCTACATCTATCAATATCGAATCCGTTTCAGTGTAAAGATAGTAGCTATTGCCACTGCTTCCACTGCCAAAGGAAATGAATCTCAACATTTTTAAGTTATATTTTCATGCAAAGTTAGCAAAAAACTTTCTTATTACAAAGTATTTTACTATCTTTGTACCAAATTTAAGCAAATAAATAGAAATTTTAAGAATTAGACGATATGGTTAACAAGACTATAAAAGCATTGGGATGGGCCTGTCTGGGCACCGCCGCATCGCTCATCACCCTGTCGGGATGCCAGCCTCACGAGGGCAGCGACAGCCAGCTCAAGGAAGACGCCGACTCCTTTGCCATCTACTATTACAACTGGCATTTTCCGAAGGCGCTCAAGTATTGCACACCCTCTTCAGAAGCATGGCTGCGCTATGCTGCCAGCAATGTACATGAGGCAGACATAGAGCAACTTCGCAACAAGGCAGAAGATGCCAGCGTGGAGATAACCGACGTGGACTATGCCGACGATGAGGTATCGGCAGTGGTAAGTATCAAGGTAAGCAACTTCCTGCAGATGGACACCATCGGCAAGGAAGCTCACCCCGTAGACGAAGCCACCTTCCAACTGCCCATGGAAATCCATGAAGGCAAATGGAAGGTGAAACTGGAAGGAATGCCAACTCCTAACTCCTAACTTCTAACTCCAAACTTAGAAAGGCAGTCCCACGGCAAAGTGGAAGGCAAAGTCGCGGCTCAGCTTGGGATGGACGATAGCCCAGTGCTCCTCCTGGGTCTCGTAAGCAGGATTGATGGCCTTCATACCCATGTCGAAACGCAGGATGAAGTAGTCAAAGTTCAGGCGCAAGCCCAGTCCATAGGCTGCCGCTATCTGCTTATAGAACTCGGAGAACTTAAACTGTCCGCCAGGCTGGTCTTCGTAGTTGCGAAGGGTCCAGATATTGCCGGCATCTATGAAGGCTGCGCCCTCAAACTTCCAGAAGAGCGAGGTGCGATACTCGGCATTGAGGTCGAGCTTCAAGTCGCCCGTCTGGTTGATGAAGTCAATACGTCCATCCGTGCCCTTAAACTTACCTGGTCCCAACTCTCTCACGCCCCATCCGCGCACCGAGTTGGCGCCACCCGAGAAGTATCTCTTCTCAAAAGGCAACACCGTGCTGTTGCCGTAAGGATAAGCCACGCCAATGCCAGCATGCAGCGCCAAGGCATTGCGCTTGTCAAACTGCATCAGATGAGTATAGTCGAAGTCAAACTTGGCATACTGGGCATAGGCTATATTAATAAAGGTGCGCTGCCCCTCGGCATTGGTCTTGAATCCGAGCACCTTCGATACGGCACTGAGCACATTGCCAGAAGTCTCCACATTCACTCTCACGGCATCCACTCCATCGCTATATGACAATCCCAGTCCCATCTTCATGATGAAGAGGTCCTCGTAGTTATACCTCAAGATGGCATTTCGGCTATCCGCATTGTCGAGATAATCCTGCTTGAAAGTAGCTGAAATCCAAGGCATATACACATAGTTGAGATCCAGCAGGTCATAGCGCCAAGACAGATGATGCCTAGGCTCGCTCCAGCGATAACGCCACGCCGTAGAGAAGACTCGACGATGAAACTCAGGTCGATTCTGAAGATCCCAACTCACCGAGAGCTCACTGCTAGCCGTCTGTCGGCGGCGGAATTTTTGGGAGAGGAAAGGCGCCACGAATCTAGGAAACACCAGCTTGGTCTCTACCGAATATTCCGTATAGTTCTGGTCCTGATAGCCCTCCAGTCCGGTGATGGCCTCGTAGGCACCACGCAGCTCCACACTCAGCTGCTCGCTGCCACGGAATAGGTTCCTGTTGGTATAAGTGAGCGAAGCCGCCGCACCCAAGTCGCCCGCCGTATTGGTGCCCTCTGGCTGGAAGGCAATGGTAGAAGGCTTGTTGGTGCTTATCTGGATGTTGCAATCCAAGAGATTGCTGTCAGGCACTTCGGCAAATCGGATATTGGTATACTTCACCGCCTGCAATCGGGCAAAGTTATTGTAAGTGCGCTGCAAGGCAGATGCGCTGTAAGGCTCATTCTCCCTAAGAGCAGTGGCATTGAGCAACACCTGATGGCGCAGGTGGATGCGGTCGCTGTCATTGCTCAGAAAGTTGATATTCCTCACTGTATAGCGCGGATGATCCACCTCGGGCGCATTACTGTTGGCCTTGTACTTCATCAGATGCAGGGTCACGGCGATGTCCTTCTGCCCCGCTATCGTATCTGCCGAAAACTGGATAAAGTCCTTATGGAAACGGAAGTAGCCATCATCCGTCAAGAGATTGGTGATGCGCTTGCGCTCATTGTCCAGGGTCTCCACGGTGAATCGCATACCCGGCTTCAGTTGCTGATTCTCAGGCTTATCGAGTTGCAAGAGCTGCTGTATCTGCTCATCCTCCACATCATATTCCACCTTGCCTATCAAGAAAGGCTCACCGGGATGCAACAAGTAAGTGGCATCCAGTTTCTTCCCCTTCTTGGTGGTGAAGAGCTGTATGCCGGCATGCATATATCCCTGGTTCTGCATCGCCTGGAGCAGGTCTTGGCAGGTGAGTCGGGCCTGCAGGGAATCATAAATAACAGGTTTCTTGCTAAATGGATTCTTGAAGAGCGAAAACAGCTTGGGCTTCTCCTTCTGGCGCACATACTGCTTGAGCGCCCCGGCATCATATCCCTCCAGGTCGCTCTTCACTTCCACCTTATTTAATATATACTCCCCCTCTGGCACGTATTTGCTCGCCGAGCAAGCACCCAGCACCAAGGGCAAAGCCAATATGAAAATATTCTGTTGTTTCACTTAATTCTTATCTTTTAGACTGCAAAGATAATGCAAATCATAGACAATACAAAATTAAATGCGAAAAGAAATCTTAATTTATTTTGTTTTGTCTGCATTTTGCTGTATCTTTGCACACATTATAAACAGGTAAGAATGATTAGCAAGAATAAGATAAAATATATACGTTCGCTAGAACTGAAGAAGAATCGCAACAAAGAAGGCGTATTCGTGGCTGAAGGACATAAGGTGGTAGACGACCTGCTCGCCCTGCAACCTGCCCTCCTCATTGTGGCTACAGCCGAATGGATCAAGGGCAAACAGCTGGGCGCTGAGACCGAGGTTATCGAGGTAACAGATGAGGAGCTGAAGAAGGTTAGCTTCTTGCAGCATCCACAACAGGTGCTCGCCGTATTCAGACAAGACCAGGCTACCGCCATTGATAGCTTCGGATTCTCAGGCATCGACACCACGGAGTTGAGTCTGGCACTGGATGGCGTGCAAGACCCAGGCAATCTGGGCACCATTATCCGCATCGCCGACTGGTTTGGCATCACCCACATCTATTGCAGCCAAGACACTGCCGATGTGTACAATCCGAAAGTGGTGCAAGCCACGATGGGCAGCATAGCCCGAGTGAAGGTGGAATATGGCAACCTGCTGGGCTTGGTGGAATCCCTGCCAGCCGACGTGCCCGTATACGGCACCCTGCTCGACGGCGAGAACATCTATCAGCAGCCGCTAGAGAACCGCGGACTCATCGTGATGGGCAATGAGGGCAAGGGCATCTCCCCAGCCTTGGCTCAGAAGGTAAACCGCCGACTCCTCATCCCTAACTTCCCAGAGGGTCGTCCCACAGCCGACAGCCTCAACGTGGCAATCGCCACCGCCATCACCTGTGCGGAGTTCAGAAGACAGTGGAAGTAACATTCATAGAGAAAGGAACTAAGCAAAATGGAAGTAAACGTATTATTTAAGCAGCGCAGCATAACATCCTGTATGAAAGCATCATACGACTTGTTAACAAGTCATCCAAAGGCATTCATCAAGCAGTCGTGGACCACCCAAGTGCCCCTCGCCATCCTACTGGCAGTGGTGCTCTATTTCCTGCTCCCCAACAAGTCGCTCCACGACTGGGGAGTCTACAATCCTTGGGCATCATTCATCGTACAAACCATCATCTACGCCGCCACCATCGTGATGGCAATCGTAGCGTTTTGGCATCTGCTGCCTCGCCAGCAATTCTGTCCTAAGGGAGAAAAGCGCAAGATGGGCAAATCCATCCTCCGCATCCTGCGCCACTTCGGCGGTTTCTTCATGACCAGTTTTCTCGGCATCATGATTGTAGGCATCGTTACCCTGATCGTAGCCCTGCCATCCATCACCCTAGGCACAGCCCAACTCTTCTCCCAGCTAGGAGCCCTCGATGGCGACCCACTGGGCACACCGGGCTACTTCACCCCCCTGCTGCTCCTCATTCTGGTCATCACCTGCTACCTCTTCGTAGGCATCCTGTCATGGCTCGGCATCACCCTAGCCTATCAGTATGGCTCCTATAAAGTGCAAGATGAGGAAAAGGAAAAAATAAATAAGCATATTAACATAGAATCAACCAAATGAAACAGACAAGATTACTCTTCATCGACCGCGATGGAACGCTGATCCAGGAACCAGAGGATGAGCAGATTGATAGCTTCGAGAAGCTGGTATTCACCAAGGGCGTATTCCGCAACCTAGCGTTCATCGCCCAGCACACCGACTTCGAGCTTGTGATGGTAAGCAATCAGGACGGTCTAGGCACCGACTCCTTCCCAGAAGACACCTTCTGGCCCGTCCACAACTTCATCATCCAAACCCTGGAGAGCGAAGGCATCCACTTCAGCAAGCAGCACATCGACCGCCACTTCCCAGAGGACCATTCGCCTATGCGCAAACCAGGCACAGGCATGCTCACCGAATATATCGACAACCCAGCCTACGACCTAGCCAACAGCTATGTGATTGGCGACCGCGAGAGCGATGCCCAGTTGGCAGAGAACCTCGGTTGCAAAAGCCTCATCCTAGGCAAGGATGGTATGGACTGGGACAAAATAGCCGAGATACTCTTTGCTGGCGATCGCATCGCCGAAGTGAAGCGCACCACCAAGGAGACCGACATCTACATCCGGGTAAATCTCGATGGTTCAGGCAAGTGCGACATCTCCACAGGTCTCGGATTCTTCGACCACATGCTGGAGCAGATAGGCAAGCACGGCATGATGGACCTCACCATCCACACCAAGGGCGACCTCTACGTAGACGAGCACCACACCATCGAAGACACCGGCATAGCCCTGGGCGAATGCTTGCTCCAGGCGTTGGGCGACAAGCGAGGCATAGAGCGTTATGGTTACTCCCTGCCGATGGATGATTGCCTCTGCCAGGTAGCCTTGGATTTCGGTGGTCGTCCATGGCTCATCTGGGATGCTGAGTTCCACAGAGAGAAGGTAGGCGAAATGCCAACTGAGATGTTCAAGCATTTCTTCAAGAGCCTAAGCGATGCCGCCAAGATGAACCTGAACATCAAGGCAGAGGGCGAGAACGAGCACCACAAGATAGAAGGCATTTTCAAGGCCCTGGCCCGCTCGCTTAAGATGGCAGTGAAACGCGACATCTACCACTTCGAGCTCCCCAGCTCCAAGGGTATGCTATAAAGGATTTCTTTTTAGAAGATACAATTAAGAATAGAATAAGGGAACTATCCATTGCGGATGGTTCCCATAATATGGCAGGCAGAAAAAGCAACGTGAAGACATTGAAGTTTAGGAACTTCCCCACCCGATGGGAAAGATACGTATTCTTCGTAGAGCAAGGATACAACGAGCAGTTGAACCTCTCCATCATCAACCATCTGGAGGAGATTCAAAAGCTAATGAGGAAGGAATCGTTAGAATTCATCTATTTCCCTTATCTGATACACGAGATGAGGGATGCCGCCGTATACAATTTTCCGCAGATGACGAAGGGAGAATTCTCTCAAATCGCCTCCTCCGACATACTCCTCCAACTTCTTGACGACAAAGAAGATACCCTTCATCTATCTCCCTGCATCATGCAGTATGACAGCAGCAAGGACGGCATAGACTATATTAACGTTTTTCCGATAGATGTCCAGGAGGATGCCGACTTGATGCCACTGATGGAGAAGCTGGTAAGCACGCAGCTCTACTGCCCCAAGTATTTCTGTAGCTCTGTCCCCGATATCAGCTTGGACGATTACAAACCACAGCTGCCTGCAGACGAAACCTTCTCTCAAGATATAGAACAGCAGATGAGAGCAGTATATCGCCAAGTGAGAGACCTCCAACTCAGTGGCGTGAGCGAATGGGTACTCAAGCAGTATCTCTTCCCCGAGAAGCAATTGAGCCGCCTGGTCATCACGGAGAAATACGACATCATCCTGCCCGATTATCACGACATGTCCATCAAGATGGAGCCGTTGGTAAAGGCTGTCTTCATCCTCTTCCTGCGCCATGAGGAGGGCATCGTCTTCAAATATCTCTCCGACTATCGAGAGGAACTGCAATCCATCTATCTCGACATTTGCGCCAAGCAGGTCAATCCGCCCCACCTATCAGCAGAGAAGATTCGCCAGAGCATAGATGCCCTGACCAATCCCCTCTCCAACTCCATCAATGAGAAGTGTGCCCGAGTAAGAGCCGCCTTCGTATCCCAGTTTGACGAGTCGCTCGCCAAATACTATTACATAGATGGCAAAAGAGGCGAAGCCAAGAAAATCTTACTGGACAGGAAGCTGGTGGAGATGGAAGGATTACACTTTTAGTCCCTACCAATGCTTACGAAGGTAAAATCATCCATATCAATGACACCCTTACCATAAAGTTCCTCTATAAATGTCCTAAAAGAACTTTCTGATTCAGAGGCCTCTAATAGCCTATCAATAACATCATTCTCAAAATCAAACTTGAGATTCTCCGCCGTCTTCAACAATTGGCTGTAGCCTGATTGCTTCATGTATTCCTCAGCCAATTCCTCACGATAATCCAAACATTTGGAAAGTTCATACATCATCAAGATATAATGAGACAAGGCATCACTGGCTGCGAAAACAATCGAGGAATCATCTAAAGAGAAGACACCGCTCTTAAAACCTTTTTCCTCCAGAGGGTCCTTGCAACTTACCAATCTTGGTGGATTACTAAAGTCTGATAATTTCGTAAAACTATGCTCCAAGGTCTCCGTCTTTCTGCTATAATGAAAGACAACGCTATCACCATACGACATCCAGCTGCATTCAGCAGCAGCAGACATCCACGCAGCAGCAATCGTGGCACACGAGCCTTCATTATAAAACTTATTCAGCAAGATGCCATCACCGCATTTCGCCCTTTCCTCATGCTCATTATAGAATGGTTCCCAGATACCATCCACCCATTCATCCAATTCTTGATATGAAGTTATTGGCTCATTCGTTGGAAGATGCTCAATGAGATATTTCGACCATTCGTTGGCAAACAAGCCACAGCCTCCTGCCCCATCAGATACAGCAATACACTGTTCCGATGAGAAGAAACTATCCTCATTTGCCACCGTATCATTTATCTTGGCTATACTTACACCTCTACTTTTCATCCTTTTTTATTTGTTTTGATTAACCAGCATACTCGAAAGTGTGCCAATCTTCATCATTTTAACCAATCTCTCCATACCCGTATTTACACCCATAGCATGGTAGCGGATATCAGCCTGCTTATCTCCAAAGATATTACGGATCTGCTCATTGTAGTTGAGCGGCAAAAGACTTGACATATTATAAAGTTTCTCACCATATCCATTTCCGTTCAATTCATCTGCAGTTGCAGGGAATACGACCGATTCTGCATGTCCTGGCACAACGTGAATATTGAAGAGCAAGACATTGCCATCATTGGTAAACATCGATTTTAATTGATTGGCAAGTTGTTGCATCTCATCATGCGAAGTTCCATTATACTCACCATCAGTGATGTTGATAATCGTTGGTGGATAACAGTCCTTGTCATGATGCTCTTTCATCCAACTTTCTAGCAAACCTTCCGCACGTTTGAAAGCCTTATCCATGTGTGTCCAACTACCATCATGGCGAGCTACCATCCATTGTTTCTTCTCTACTTCTTTGATGGTTATACCCTTTCGAGTACGCACCTCTTCCTTCACCATTTTCTTTTGGTAAGGATTATCACGAATCTCTTCTGGAGTAACGAAGTCGCGTCCCTCCAAGTTGCCATTCCAAGCACTATAAGCCTCCATGCCATAACCTATCATGGCAATATCAAAGTAATGGCGAGTCTCATTATTCTTCACACATCGCTCCACCAACTCGTTGATTTGGGCATTTACGATACGGGCAACAGCCTCAGATAAAGTCATATCCTCACCATTGAAGGTAGTAATTCTGCGCATAGAAACACTTTGGTCTACCAGGAAGATGAATGCCGTAGGATGCTCACGGTCAACACGAGCTGTATATGCATTCTTGCTCTGCAATATCTGTGGCTGGCTTGGAATAGGAAGACCAAAGTTACCGATGTTCTTGATATACTTCAGGGGTATGCTGTTCTTTACCAATATCTCTGCTTGATAGAAAGGCTGCTCATCCACATCGAAATCGAAGTGATTACGAGCCTTGACAGTTTGGAAGTGAATCTTCTTGAAATCCTCCAGACTTCCACCCACATGAGCACCATTTCGCACAGCATTCCTGTCTGCATATTTGGTATTCTCATCATAAATCACCTCAGGGTCTATCTCCAGAATGACAGGGTTAGAAATTCTATCCTCATTCATTGCCACATACATCATTGGATGGTTCATGGTAAAGCTGACACGGACATAATGTTCCAGATTATCACGCTTATCCAACGACCAGGATGGAGAACCTGGTCCTCCACCTCCTGGTTTAGGAATATTGATACCACGTTCCTCACAATCCTTCCAAGAATAGAGCCCTCCATTCTTGATAATATTCTCCAAGTTATCACGGTCTGTGAAGTGATAGAGCTTGGTGATATGATTTTGTTCGAGGATATTCTTAAAATCCTCCCAGTTACTTCTTCTGTTCATTGTTTTTGTCCTCCAATAATATATGTATATTAGAATAACGTTAGTTGCTTTGGTTCTATTGTCTGCGGTTTACACATTTTATCACTAAAAGGATATAGACCTTCTACGTATGCCTTGATTAGAAAAGCATGCGAAAGAGGCTTCTTCGGGTCATCCACATCACAATTTGTATTATAATCCAAAAGTACGATGGTCTTAGTCTGGCTAGCCTCTCGTAATCTTTCGATAATACTTTGAACCTTATGTTCAAGTACCCACCTGTAAGTAGGAATATAAATTAGCTTTCGAGCCTCAATATATCCGAGCAGTTCTGTTCCGTTTACTCCTTTGCGATGTCCAAGAGGCTTTCCAAACTTGCGAACAGTTCTCTTGATATTCTTCATCGACTCATTCTTAAACATTTTCATATCTACATCAGCCGATTCAAATACCTTTAGCCCTTGCCACACAGCCTCAACACATGTAGCTGTAACCCCCTCGCTAAATGGCACAGGTATGCCACCATGAGGATAGAATGGGCTTAACTTTATCAAGTCATCTTCAGCATGACTCGTTACATCCGCAATTATTGCATCGGGATATTTCTTCAAGATATTCTCCCGCTTTTTTCGTTTAGAATCAATTACAATCATTCAAATACCTCCTTTCCAAAACGTTTTATTATTTCTAGTTTTATTTGATCCTTTAAAATAGTTTTACCAAAGGCAAACTTTCCTATATAAGAAACTGTTGATGGAATATTGATAAAACCGAGATTTTCACAACATACAAAAGCGGCATTTTCAATGCGACAGACTGAAGTTGGCAAAAAAACAGAAAACAAAGAATGCTTGCCTGCAAATGCACCACACGCAATTTGTACAATCCCAGAAGGAATATTAAAACTATGTGCTCCTGCCCATCCTTGCATTATTGTAGTTTCAGCTCTATAACTGCGACATGCAATAATCTTAGAATATTGCTTTTCTTCTTTCATATAGGCTATTAATTTTGTCATCTTAGAATTATATAAGACATTATCTTTGTATATAAAATTAGCAGATTCATTGATTAATCTACCATTCCAAAACATAAAAGCTCCATCAACATTTTGCACAAACTTTGGCAATTTTATTTCTTTCAATTTTTTACATCCAACAAAAGCCATTACCCCTATCGTTTTTAAGGAATGAGGCAAAATCAATTTTTCTAAATTAGAGCACCCCTTAAATGCTTTAGTATTAATGAATCTGCATTCTTTTCTTATTCTGTATGTACCAGAAATATCTTTCGGAGCACGTATCAAAATTAGCCCATTTCTACCATACTTAACACCAAATTCATCAATAAAAACCTGTTTAAAATCATCAAAACGAATTTTCTCTTGCCAACAATTACCAGGTAGAGCAATATAAAACATACGAAAAGATACGAAAGATAAGTTTTTCTTTACACATGCAATATTAAACATAGAATACAATAATAGCAAATCCGTATCCCCCAGTAATTCACTCAAGGATACAAACACATTACTATTACTCAAATCACGATAATCCTCAACTGAAAAGAGTAATCTATCTGCACCACCATATTCATCAAGCAAAGAAGGCCTCAAAGAAATCGCTTTCAATGATAAAGCAATGCTTGCCAAAGCAAAGTCGTCAATGGTTTCATTAAAATCATCAACAGTTCTCAAAGGATGAGAAAAGTCCTTTGTACCAATTGTTGGAGACTTCTGACCCTTCATGGCAGGAACAAACATACCATCATAATCTACCAATGTCAGATTTCCATCAGGACGAACCATGATGTTGTCTGGCTTGATGTCACCATGAGCAAATGGTTGAGAACGAAGCCACGCAGCCATTTTAGAGAAGCGATAACAAAGCATAGCCATAGCAAAATTGTCTTGATAGTTTTCTGCAATGTAACTTTCCATTGTTTCACCATCAATCCAATCCATCAGAAGAACAGGAAACTCGTCTTCCTCACAACTGCTAGCTACGAAGATTTCTTTGTCTAAGTACTTTACAGAAGTAATATAAGAGGAATCTACGAACTCCAACTCATCAGCAATTTGTCGATAAGCCTCGGCTCTACCTTCTTGCTCTTCAGTAAAGCACTTTAAGGCATAGCATTTCCCTGTCTGTTCATCTTTCATTTTGAACACGACGGCAAAGGCACCACTGCTACGATATGGCTCACCATGATCATCTAGCACTGGTACCAAATGAGCCAATTTATCAAGATTACTACTTGCATCTTGTATGGCTCTAACATATTCTGATATTAAAGGGTATTGCATAATTCACTGTTTAAATTCTAAAACTTGCTCTTTGTATATATCCAATGCATCCATTTTTGTTATACACCACTTTTGGCCATCTAAATTGTGTTCATCTATAAACTCATTAATAGCTTTTTCATCAGATGAAGTATGAGCAGTTGCAATCCACAAAACTTTGTCTACATCTATTATATTATATAGAACCTCCTCCAGATATGGAATATCTATTGGAGAAAAAGCCAAACCCAAAATATAAATTTTCCTCACATCTTTTAAAGACTCAAACAACCTATGGTTTTGCCTTATAATCCCAGAAACATTCTTTTTCATCTTTGATAATTGATTTGCTGATGTCTCAATTATAGATTCCATTGTCGGATCATCTGTATTTGCATCTAACCAATCTTCATATTGCTCATCTGTTAAGTCTTTTGGTAGCAGTTTTGGTTTACCCTTTAATGACTCATAAATATCATTAGTAGTTTTACCATGCCCCCAAATTAAATCATCACCATTTATACTACCATGAATATGACATAACTGTTCACTTGGTATATTATAAACATCTTCTAGCGTTTTGGTATAATTAAAAGTCAAAAAATAACATTCATCTTTGTCCGCAATTCTCAATTTACCGCAATTCGGCTTATTTAGACTACTTACCCAAACTTTAAGAGATTGCCCTATATTTTCAATTAGATTATCAATGTCAATATCAAGTCCAACTTGTATGGAAGCTCTATGATAGTCAGCATCTCTAAAATCTTCACTGCCATAAATAGGACTATAGTCTTGATACATTTTATTAATGTAATCAAAACTAATTGCAGATAAATGCTGTTCAAAACTTTTCCACCAACCATCATCTTCATCTATAGAATCATAAAGACGACATAGCTTATCATAAAGGTCAAAATCATATTCTTTCAACCATTCACGATAATCACTATAACGACTTTTAATGCCATGATGGATGTCGAATCCATTTCCTATTATATATAAAGACTTCATAATTTTAATACTTTAAATGAATCATGGTGCAAAATTACAGCATTTACAATGAATGCTAGTGATTTTGGAAATTATTTAAGCAACTTAAACGTTCCAAGCTTACTTTTCCTTTGTTGTACCTTCTCAAACAGCATTAACTTCATCACAAACAGCACCTTCAAATTCTTCACCATTATCTTTAGATGCAAGAACTACCACAATAGCTTCACTATTATGTTCAACTCCATTGCTTAAAACTACTATGAGCATCATTTTACTCATTTTTTAATCGCTTCAAAGAGTCTATAGCTCGCCTATAACCCGAAATAGCGGATTTTTTATACCAAAATATAGCACTCTCTATGCAAAGAGTAACTCCGATACCCTTTTCATAGCAATATGCCAAATTACACTGTGCACAAGCATTACCTTGCTCGGCTGACTTGCGATACCATTTGATCGCTTCTTCGTAACTCCGTTGCACACCTTGACCATTTTCATAACAAACACCTAAAT
>ERZ1034939.1064-NODE-1064-length-14527-cov-21.433181_pt1 | contig 14527 bp, 12 predicted proteins | sample MGYA00520626_ERZ1034939 | MGnify/ENA primary metagenome ERZ1034939 (study PRJEB33766, sample SAMN09781751) | gut metagenome | biome: gut microbiome | host: Homo sapiens | place: Madagascar | study: EMG produced TPA metagenomics assembly of the PRJNA485056 data...
AACTGAGCAAGTTGGAACGTTCTTCTGGCGGAACCGTTGAGTCTGTTCGTATACAGAAAGACGAGCTGGTTAAGGAAGAAGGGAGAGTCATGAAAACTCGTGGGAGTAATATAATCCTTGTTGCAGCGGCTGCTCCATCTGCCGACAAGGTTTTTGATGTAGTAGAGGAGATGCCGCAGTTTGCTGGCGGTTCTGGCTCAGACGCAGGACAGTTCCTCGACAAGGTTCAGATTCGTGAAAACCTGAACGAGACCGCCTTCTTCTATCCTGCCTTGGAAAGCGACAATCAGGGCAATGTGGCTATCAATTTCACTCTGCCGGAGAGCGTGACAACCTGGAAGTTTATGGGCTTGGCTCATGACAAGGTGATGCGCAACGGTTTGCTGGTGGATGAGGCTGTGGCTCAGAAGACCGTGATGGTGCAGCCTAACATGCCTCGCTTCCTGCGTGAGGGCGATAAGAGCACCATCGTGGTGAAACTCTTCAATACTTCCGACAAGAAGGTGAGCGGCAACGCCCGTATGCAGATTCTCGACCCGGAGACCAACAAGGTGGTTTGGCAGAAGACGCAGAACTACAGCATCGATGCCGAGGGCTCTGCTACCATCTCCTTTGATGTCCAGGGACTGAAAGAAGGCGTATATATTAATAAGGTGGTGGCTGCCGGTAATGGCTACAGCGATGGTGAACAGCACTATCTGCCTGTCTTGAGCAACCGAGAACTCGTGGTGAATACCCTGCCTATCACCCTGCACCAGCCGGGCGAGCAGAGTTTCGACCTGAGCAGGCTCTTCCTGAACAAGGAGGGCAAACAGGCGAAGGAAGCAGAGAATGCAAAGGTGACCGTGGAATATACCAACAATCCAAGTTGGCTGATGGTCAAGGCGCTGCCGTCTATCAGCAATCCGGATGAGGAGGATGCTATCTCGCTGATGTCTGCCATCTACGCCAATACCATCACCACCCATATCCAGAAGACTCTCTCTTTGGATAATCATTCTCAGAAGACTCTCTCTCAGGAGAGCATCCGTCTGCAGAATCAGGTAGAGAAGCTGAAGAAGTTGCAGAACCCTAACGGTTCCTTCTCCTGGTGGAAGGGAATGAAGGGCAGCAGATACATGACAACGTCGGTAGCCGAGATGATGGTTCGTCTGAATGCTGTTGCCGGTATTCAGAAATCCACCGCCAAGATGCTGACTTCCGCCATCAATTATCTCTCCTGGCAGACAACCCAGGAAGTAAGAGAAATGAAGAAGCAGGAGGAGAAAAAGCAGAAAGTGAGTCCTAGCGAACAGGCACTGCATTATCTCTACATCCTCTCGATAGATGGCAGAAAGATGAAGCAGAATCAGGAAGCAGACAAGAGTTATCTCCTGGAAAAGATGTCGAAGATGACCGGCGATTTCACCATCTATGGTAAGGCACGTGCTGCCGTGGTGCTTGTCAAGAACAGCCAGCAGAATGCTGCCTACCGCGAGACGGCTGGCGAATATCTGCAGAGCGTGAACGAATATGCCGTTTATCGCGAGGAGATGGGCCGCTACTACGATACCCGCAAGGCACTCTACAGCTGGAGAAACTATAAGATACCAACCCAGGTATCCGTGATAGAGGCGATGCAGATGCTGAAGCCGAACGACAAGCAGACCATCGAGGAACTGCAGCGCTGGCTCCTGATGTCGAAGCGTACCCAGTCTTGGGATACGCCGGTGAATACCGTGGATGCCGTCTATGCCTTTATGAAGGGTAATGAGTGCAACTGGAACAGAAAGACTGAGAATGCCGTGCTGAAACTGGATGGCAAGCTGTTGCCGATGCCGCAGGATTCTACTACGCTGGGTTATGTCAAGACCGAAAAGGCGGGTAAGGCATCTACCCTGAGCATCAACAAGAAGAGCGATTATACCAGCTGGGGTGCCGTGTATGCAGAGTTCAAGCAGCCAGTCAGCGAAATCGCTTCTCTGGAATCGGGCATCAAGGTTAGCCGTAAGGTAGAAAACCAGAAGAAGGCAAAGGTGGGAGATAAGATCAAGGTCATCATCACCATCACAGCCGACCGGGACTACGATTTCGTGAAGATTGTGGACAAGCGGGCAGCCTGTCTGGAGCCTGTCAATCAGCTGAGCGGTTACCAGTGGGGTATGGAATGTTATGTTTCTCCTAAGGATAATACAACAAATTTCTATTTTGATCGTTTATCTAAAGGTAAGCATTTCGTAGAAATGGAATATTATGTTGACCGGAAGGGCGACTACCAGTCGGGCTCCTGCACGGCAGAGTGTACCTACAGTCCGGAGTTTGGAGGTCGCACGGAGACATATAAGATGACAGTTAATAATTAAAACAAGGATTGATAATTACGAATAGAATAGTATGAAACGAATGAATATATTGATGCTTTCATCGCTGTTGGTGGTGTCTGTGTCGGCACAGAAAATAAGTACTCAGCACGAGGTTGTGGATTGTGGTCAGGTAGTATTCCGCAAGCCGGTGACTGCTGAGTTCCTGATGAAGAATGAGGGCAGCAAACCGCTGATCATCCATCAGGTGTATAAGAGTTGCGGATGTACAGAGGTGGTGTATCCGAAGAACAGTGTGGCGCCTGGCGACAGCTTCGTGGTCAAGACGGTGTATGATGCCAAGCAGATGGGTACCTTCCACAAGCAGATATGCCTCTACAGCAATGCATCGGAGGAACCTTTTATCCTCTCTATGCGTGGTAAGGTAGTGAGCAATGTGGTAGATTTCGCAGGTCCATATAATGAACTGCTTGGCGAACTCAAGTCGGATGCCCAGGAGGTGGAGTTTGATGACGTAAACCGTGGCGACCGTCCGGTACAGCGCATCCATATCTTCAATCCTACAGAGGAGATGATGGAACCTGTGGTCATGCATCTTCCTAATTATCTCCAGGCGTCTGTTTCGCCATCCAGGGTGGCTCCTCACCGTTCTGCAGAGATTACCTTCGTGCTGGATTCGAAGAAGCTGCATGACTTCGGTTTGAATCAGACTTCTGTTTATCTGGGTGAGCGTCCTGGCGACAAGATTGCTCCAGAGAAGGAAATCGTGGTTTCTGCCGTTCTCCTGCCAAGTTTCGACAAGTTGACTGCCGAGCAGAAGGAACTGGCTCCGAAGGTGGAACTCTCTACTACCGATCTGAATCTGGGAAGCTTCAACGGCAAGAAGAAGCGGAAGGGAGAAATCCTGATTACCAACAAGGGTAAGTCGGTTTTGGATATCCGAAGCATGCAGATGTTTACCATGGGCTTGCAGGTACAGTTGAAGAAGAGTAAGATTCAGCCGGGAGAGACCGTGAAGATGAAGGTGACAGCCGTAGCTGCCGATCTGAAGAAGTCGCGTGCCAAGCATCCACGTATTCTCATGATTACCAATGATTCGGAGAATGCCAAAGTAGTAATTAGAATAAATGTAAAGTAATGCAGATAGAAATAGATAATGGTAGTGGTTTCTGCTTCGGCGTAACCACTGCCATCAAGAAAGCTGAAGAAGAGTTGGAAAAGGGCAGTACACTCTACTGCCTGGGTGATATTGTGCATAATGGCATGGAGGTGGAGCGCCTGCATGAGGCGGGGCTGATCACCATCGACCATGAGGAGATGAAGGAGCTTCACGGTGTGAAGGTGCTGCTTCGTGCCCATGGTGAACCGCCTGAGACTTATGCGCTGGCAGAGAAGAACAATATTGAGATTATTGATGCTACCTGTCCGGTAGTTCTCCAGTTGCAGCGCCGCATCAAGAAGCAGTATGTGAGCAATCCGGAGGCGCAGATTGTCATCTTCGGAAAGAAGGGACATGCCGAGGTGCTGGGACTGGTAGGACAGACCGAGAGTCATGCCCTCGTGGTAGAGAAGTTTGAGGATGTAGAGCATCTGAAGGAAGTAGGTAAGTTGGATTTCAACCGTGATATCTATCTCTATTCCCAGACCACCAAGAGTCTGGATGAGTTCCATCGCATCATCGAGTATTGCCAGGAGCATATCGTAGAGGGCGCAACCTTCAAGAGCTTTGATACCATCTGCCGCCAGGTGGCTAACAGAATGCCAAATATCGCCTCCTTTGCCAGCAAGCATGATGTCATCCTCTTTGTCAGTGGCAGAAAGAGCAGCAATGGAAAGGTGCTCTTCAAGGAGTGCAAGAGCGTGAATGCCAACAGCTATCAGATAGAGAGTGCCGAAGAAATCAATATGGATTGGCTGAAGGGGGTGAATACCGTAGGCATCTGTGGTGCTACCAGTACTCCTAAATGGCTGATGGAAGAATGCAAGGAGAAAATCATCAAGGATACCTTATCATAAAGAGAAAACAGGTAATCTGATGATTCATCTCATCAAATAAAAACAGGTGATAAATCTTCTCACGAGGACTTATCACCTTCAAAAAACAGTAATTAACTCAAAATTTATAATCTATATCATTACTACCTTGTCATTATGTCTGCAAAGATAAATAAAACGACGTTTTTTTGCAAAGTCAATTCTTTAAAATGGCAGTTTTTTTATATTAAACTGAAATTTTAATATATTTTTGCAATCTTCTGCAGGCTTTCTACGACAAAGCAGCTTTTTGTCACTTTTCTGCAGCTTTTTGATACTGTTTCATCAACCATTCCTTCTGTTCTGGAATTGTCATCTCACTGTTGTCGAGTGTGATGGCATCATCAGCCTTGCGCAAAGGAGAGGTCTCACGATGGGTGTCAATGTAGTCACGCTCCTCTACGTTTTTCAGAATTGCCTCGAAGTCGGCAGGCATTCCTTTCTCCTTGAGCTCATCGAAACGGCGCTGTGCTCTTACCTGAGAGCTTGCCGTAACGAAGATCTTCAGTTCTGCGTTAGGGAAAACGGTGGTACCGATGTCACGGCCATCCATCACGATGCCCTTGTCTTCGCCCATCTTCTGCTGCTGGGCTACCAATGCCTCTCTTACGAATGGGATGGCTGCCACTGGACTTACGTGATTGGAAACCTCCAGCGAGCGGATCTCCTTTTCTACCAACTCACCGTTGAGGTAGCAGTCTGGGCGACCGGTTTCGGCGTTGAACTTGAAAGAGATGTGGATGTTTGGCATCTCAGCCTCTAACTCTGCTACCTTTACCTTGCCATCCTCATCGAAGAGCTGGTGGCGCAGGGCATAGAGCGTAACTGAGCGATACATGGCACCTGTATCTACATACACATATCCGATTTCCTTGGCAAGATCCTTTGCCATGGTACTCTTTCCACAAGAAGAGTAACCGTCAATTGCTATTGTAATCTTCTTCATGTCTTTAAATCTGAAAAGTTTTTCTGTTCTATAAATCTGTATTCAATAATCAGTATTCTATAATCTGTAGTCGATATTCAGCAGCAGACTGTTGCTGCTGACATGGTATTTGCCGTAGGCGATGTTGAGATGGAAGCGCTCCAGATTGATACCGCCACCCAACGACCATCCGGCTCCATGGCTGCTGGTCTCATCTTCTCCGTTTACGATTTTCATTTCATCGTGGCGTCGGAAGTTATAGCCGGCTCCCACCCAGAGGCTTTCGCTCAAAAGCAGATCGGCACCTAATACTGCATGGTTTCTGATTCCCTTATCCCAATGGTTCAGATTCACCAAGGTGGCTGAAACGCGGAAGGGAGTATTGATGAAGTGCTTGCTGACACCCACCTGTAGGTCAATCGGCATCTTCTCGTATTCTTCATCATAAGCCTTGAGCTGTCCACCCAGGTTTCTGGCTACTGCAGAAACCGACCACTCTTTTTCTGAATCGTAGTAGTTGAGTCCCAGATCCACCCCCATGGCGATGGAGTTGTAATCACCGATATACGAGGTGATGAATTTGGCAGTAATACCACCCACGAGGCGTTCACTGAGCAGGTAGGAGAAAGTACCCGCCAGACAGATATCCTTAGCCGAGAATTCACCCATCTGGATGTTGTTCTCATCGGTCTGCTTCATCTTGCCATAATCCACATACTGTGCCGATACCGCCCACAAAGCATTCTCTCCGGCGATGCGGTTGAATGAAGCTGAAGCCATATTCACCCCCTTCATATAGTTCATGTAGTTGAAGTTGAGGGTACGGTCGTTCACCGAAACCAGCAGGGCTGGGTTATGGAAAGCAAGTGCCGCATCATCTTCTATCAAGGTGATGTTATCGCCTCCCAAGGCTGCAGCATGGGCACTGACGGGGAGTCGGAGGAAGTTATACCCCGTCTGACTCTCTTGAGCCCCCATTTTTGTCGCGAAAAGCGTCAATATAATGGAAAAAACAACTTTTTTCATTTAAAATATCTAATTCTTTGGCAAAGATACGGCTTTTTTGAGAAATAAGACGTAAATTTGCAATGTTTTCGTAGAAAATAACGAAAGAGAATGTAAAATATTGCAGTTTGGACCCCAAAAACGGGTGAACAAGTCTGCAAATAGTAGATAATAGATATTGTGGAAATAAAGAAATCAGATCGTGCACAGTTGGAGGACAAGCGGGTAACCTTTTTCCTGCTGGGACTCCTTATTGCCTTTACGCTTCTTTTTGTAGGATTGCAATATTCCAGAAATCCGCAGGGAGATGACGACTGGGCAGAGAACTTTGAAGATCTTTCGCAAGATATGGAAATGTCAACTCCGCCCGACCAGAAAGATATGGTGAGTGCGGAGGCTATGGCGAAGGCAGCTGCATCGCAGGCTATCACCCAGGAGGTGAAACCTACCGAACAGCAAATGGTCAAGAAGACACCGGAAAAGATCAGCACTACTACCAGCTCGCTGGTAATCGGTGATGGATCGGGTGTAGTTGAAGGGGCTGACGTCAAGGAGGCGGCTCCTGAGACGGTGGTGGATCCGGCAGATACACAGGCAGAGGCTCCTATCAAGTTTACCGTGGTGCAGAAGATTCCGGAGTTTCCGGGAGGCTGGTCGGCATTTATGCAGTGGCTCACCAAGAACCTGAAGTATCCGCAGGTGGCGCAGAACAACAAGGTACAGGGCACGGTGGTGGTTACCTTCATCGTGAACAAGGATGGAAGCATCGCCAATACCAAGGTAAGTACCTCGGTGGATGCTGCCCTTGATGCAGAAGCGCTCCGCGTGATGAAGATGATGCCCAAATGGAAACCGGGTATGGACAAGAACAAGGTGTGCCGTACCATGATTGCCATTCCGGTGGTATTCAAGTTATAAAAGATAAAATAACTGAATACTCAATTTCAAGACAGATTATAAATCAGACATTATAAATTAGAAATATGATAGATATGAAGACATCAGAAGAATTATTGGTAATGGTGAATGATTTCCTGGCAAATCTCCCATACAATCGTAAACCATTGTCGCTTTACGAACCGGTGAAGTACGTACTCTCTTTAGGTGGAAAGCGTATTCGCCCTGTTTTAATGCTCTTGGGATACAATCTCTTCAAGAATGATCCTGAGAAGATTCTGATGAATGCGATAGCTCTTGAGACCTATCACAACTATACTCTCTTGCACGACGACCTGATGGATAATGCTGACCTCCGTCGTGGTCATGAGACTGTACACAAGAAGTGGGATGCCAATACTGCTATCCTCTCTGGTGACAGTATGTTGGTGTTGGCTTACGAGAGAATGGCACAGTGCGACGATCAGCATCTTGCCAAGGTGATGAAGCTCTTTACTACTACAGCCCTTGAGATTGGAGAAGGACAGCAGTATGATATGGAGTTTGAGAACCGCAATGATGTGAAGGAAGAGGAGTATATCGAGATGATTCGCCTCAAGACCAGTGTGCTTCTGGCTTGTGCCCTGAAGATTGGTGCCATCCTGGCTGATGCTTCTGCTGAGGATGCTGACAATCTCTATAAGTTTGGCGAGCAGATCGGCTTGGCTTTCCAGCTGCAGGATGATTTCCTCGATGTATATGGTGATTCCAAGGTGTTCGGTAAGGCTATTGGTGGTGATATCACTTCCAACAAGAAGACTTTCATGCTCATCAATGCCTTCAACCATGCCAACGATGCCCAGCGTGCTGAACTCCAGAAATGGGTGGATGCCAAGGAATTCGACCGCAATGAGAAGGTAGCTGCTGTTACCCGTCTCTATAACGAGATTGGTATCGACAAGATGGCACAGGATAAGATTGCCTATTACTTCGAGCAGAGCAAGAAGTATCTTGATGCTGTGAATGTGCCTGCTGATCGCAAGGAAGAGTTGGCGAAGTATGCACAGAAAATGATGAAGCGCCAGTACTAATCATCAAGTTCAAAGTTCAATGTTCAAAGTAATAGATACGCATACTCATCTCGATGCAGAAGAGTTTGATGAGGATAGAGCGGAAGCTTTTGCTCGTGCCAGGGAAGCGGGGGTAGGCAAGGTGTTCTTGCCTGCCATCGACGTGAAGACCACGCACGCTGTCCTGGCATTGAGTCGGGAATATCCGGGTTATGCCTATCCGATGATCGGTTTGCATCCTGAAGAGGTGAAGGCAAACTGGAAGGATCAGCTGGCTGAACTCCGAAAGATGCAGATTTCTGACTTTATCGCCATTGGCGAAATCGGACTGGATTATTACTGGAGCCGTGAGTTTGAGCAGGAGCAGTTGGAGGCATTCGAGGAACAGGTGAAATGGTCGGTAGAAACCCGACTCCCCCTGATGATTCATTGCCGCAAGGCACAGAACGAGATGGTGCACTTGCTCCGTCAATATCAGAAAGAACTGCCTGGTGGCGTGTTCCACTGCTTCACCGGCAATCAGAAGGAGGCTGAAGAGCTTCTCTCTTTCGATAACTTCGTGTTGGGTATCGGCGGTGTTTCTACTTTCAAGAGCAGTCATCTCAGAGAAGACCTTCCGGCTGCGGTTCCGATGAATCGCATCATCCTGGAGACCGACAGTCCTTATATGGCTCCCGTGCCTTATCGTGGCAAGCGCAATGAAAGCGCTTTCGTGATAGAAGTGCTCAAGACTCTGGCGAAAGCATACGGAGTGAGTGAGGAGGAATTCGCAGAACAGACGAATAAGAATGTAGAAAGCGTCTTTCACTTCTAGGGAAATGCCCCACACGCCCTGAAAGGGCAGAAGCTCCTAGCCCAGGACAACACCCTGGGTTATAATGGCAATCAGCAAAGCGCCCTGTAAGGGCAAAAGCTTTAGTAAATATATAAAATTTAATAAAAATAAATCCTAAACCAACTATTCGTTATGACTAGAAAAATGTTGATGGCAGCCCTCCTGATGGCTGCATTTGCTCAGGGCACTCAGGCACAAGACCTGAGCGGCCAGCGTTCTGAAAAACAGGACGTGCACATGATTCCTGGTAAGAAACTGGATCATCACGGACTCATTGTGAGTCCTACACCACATCTCCTGAATGTGGATGCTGCTAACCGACTCGACCTGCAGAAGGGTGTCAAGGTGATTGACAAGAAAGGTAAGTTTGCTGATGATGTGAAGTTCCTGACCGCTAACGCCAAGGGCATTCGCCTGACCATTGATTTCGGTGAGAAGCTTGCTGCTAAAGCAGGAGTGAAGCCTGTATCGGGTGCTTACAGCCTGAGGGCTGATGCCAAGGGTATCCAGATTGTGGGATACGATGAGCGTGGTGCTTTCTATGGCTTGCAGACCTTGCGCCAGATTGTAAACAGCGAGATGGCAAAGGGCCAGATGCCTTATACCACTTGCAACGACTACCCTGATCTTCCAAACCGTGGTGTGGTAGAGGGCTTCTATGGTGAGCCTTGGTCTCATCAGGTGCGTCTTTCCCTCATCGATTATTATGGAAAGAACAAGATGAACACCTATCTCTATGGTCCAAAGGATGATCCTTATCACAGCTGCCCTAACTGGCGCTTGCCTTATCCTGAGAAAGAGGCTAAGAACATCAGCGAACTCGTACAGGCTTGCCGTCGCAATCGTGTAGATTTCGTGTGGGCTATCCATCCGGGACAGGACATCAAGTGGAACGAGGAAGACTATCAGAACCTGGTTCACAAGCTCAATCTGATGTACGACCTCGGTGTGCGTTCTTTCGCCATCTTCTTCGATGATATTTCCGGCGAGGGTGCCAACCCAGTGAAGCAGTCGGAACTTCTCAACCGCCTCGAAAAGGAATTTGTGAAGGCTAAGGGCGATGTTGCTCCACTCGTGATGTGTCCTACCGATTATACCCGTCTCTGGGCGAATCCAAAGCCAACCGGTTCTCTCGCCATCTTCGGCAACACCCTCGACCCATCCATCAACATATTCTGGACGGGTGATGTGGTTTGCAGCGACCTGACCCGCGAGACCCTCGACTGGGTGAACTCCCGTATCAAGCGTCCTGCTTATTACTGGTGGAACTTCCCTGTAACCGATTATGCACGCCATATCATCATGCAGGGTCCTACCTATGGTTTGCAGACCGACCTGACCAACAAGGATCTCTGTGGTCTCGTGAGCAACCCAATGGAGCATGGTGAGGCTTCCAAGCTGGCTCTCTACGGTGTAGCTGACTATGCATGGAATATCGCCAACTATAATCCGCTCGACAACTGGGAGCGTGGTCTGGTAGATCTTACTCCTGAGGCACACGATGCTTATCGTACATTCGCCATGCACTCATGCGATACAGAAACCGGTTATCGCCGTATCGAATCATGGGAAACCAAGAGCTTCCGCATCGACAACTTTACAGATGCAGAGTTCAATGCTTTGCAGAAGGAATTTGAAAAGGTGAAGAATGCACCTGCTCAGATGGAGGCAAACTGCAAGAATGCCTTGCTGATGAAGGAACTCCGTCCTTGGTTGACTGAGTTTGGCAAATTGGGTAACCGTGGCTTGAAGACCATGCAGCTCATCAAGGAGTACAAGGCTGGTAATGACCAGGCTTTCTGGGATGGCTATGTCAACAACCGTATGAGCAAGGAAGATGTGGCTGCTTACGAGAAGCATAAGTCTGGAACCATGGTATTGCAGCCATTCTATGAGCAGTCTATGGATGATATGGCTTCTGGCTTCTTCAAGAAGTTGACTGGCAAGGTGCCTGCTTTCTATAAGGGTATCGGTACTTATGCCACCTTGAGAACTACCCAGAGCAAGGCGATGTTTGACAATGATTCTACTACCTATTATACATCAGGTAATGGTCAGAACACTGGCGACTGGATTGGTGCAGACTTAGGTTGTGTTCGTTCAGTTTCTGAGGTGAGAATCCTTCAGGGCCGTAACTCTGTGGATGATGTGGATTACTTCGATAACACCGTTTTGGAGTATTCTCTTGACAAGAAAGAGTGGAAGGCGCTTACCGGTGAGTTGAAGAAGCAGTATATCATCAACTGGAAGACCGATTCTCCAGTTGAGGCTCGTTATATCCGCATCAGGAAGTTGAAGTCTGACAAGCGCAACTGGGCTGCAGTCCGTACCTTCGAGGTGAACCCAACTACCCCAGAGCGTTTGAGCTTTCCTGTAGAGACAGGCAATCTGCAGGCAGCGATGTATGGTTTCGATGAGAACCCTTGCACCTCATTCACTAACGAGGGCACCCTTACTATGGGTGTAGAAAAGAATGTAAAGGGTTACACCCTGCTGTTGAAGTTGGCTCCAGGCAAATCATTGGTTTGTCGCCAGCTGAATGCCAAGGGCAAGGTATTGGCAACAACCAACATCGACCAGTCATTCTGCAAGGTAGAATTGGTGAAGAAGGCAGCGAAGGTTCAGTTGGATGGTTCTGCCGAAATCTTCGAGATTATTCCTGAGAAGTAAAGGACAGAACTTTCGCAAGTGGGGAAGTCTCGCCGGATTTGCAATTCCGCCGGGACGCCTAGTGGGCTTGTACTCTTGGAGACGCCATACGCCCTGAAAGGGCAGAAGCTCTTAGCCCAGGGCAACACCCTGGGTTAATATGCAATCAACAAGTCGCCCTGAAAGGGCAAAAGCTTTAAAATAGATGCTTTTGCCCTTTCAGGGCGCTTGTTTTATATGTTCTCTAGTTAAAGAAATGTAAAAAGCAAACGAATATGTGGATTTTCGAATAAAAAGTGATAATTTTGTACTTCGAAACTGGAAAGGTGCTCGAGTGGCTGAAGAGGCACGCCTGGAAAGCGTGTATTCCCCTAAAGGGAATCGGGGGTTCGAATCCCCCTCTTTCCGCTTTTTTATATATATAATAAGGTATATATGATTATGAAGAAAAATACAGCTATTGCGCGTTTCGCAATATTTATTTTCACAGTAATGTGTTCTCTGCCTGGCATGGCACAAGACGAGAATATCGGATTTCATCAAGCTCTTAAGACGAAGTTCATAGAGGGTAATGCCGGCTTTATGTCGCTCGTTGCCATCGCTCTTATTGTGGGTCTGGCTTTCTGTATTGAGCGCATCATCTATCTCAGCCTTTCTGAAATCAATGCCAAGAAGCTGATGCAGGATATCGACCAGAAGGTAGAGGCTGGGGATGTGGAAGGTGCCAAGGAACTTTGCCGCAATACCCGTGGACCTGTAGCTTCTATCTGCTATCAGGGATTGATGCATATAGATGAGCATCTCGATGATATCGAGCGCTCGGTAAGTGGATATGGCACAGTGCAGGCTGCCAACCTGGAGAAGGGATGTTCCTGGATCAAGCTCTTCATCGCCATGGCTCCTTCCCTCGGATTCCTGGGTACGGTGATTGGTATGGTGATGGCTTTCGACCAGATTCAGCAGGCGGGAGATATCAGTCCTACCATCGTGGCTTCGGGTATGAAGGTGGCACTGATTACTACCATCTTCGGTATCATTGTAGCCTTGATTCTGATGGTGTTCTATAACTATATCCTTTCCAAGGTAGAACATCTCACCAGTCAGATGGAAGAATCGGCTGTTACATTGATGGATATCATTGCCAAGAGAAAATAGCTTTATCTTTGAATCTATGGTTAAATTTCAATTTTCAAAATCGAATTCAAAGGCGAATAACAAGTCTGTCGAACAGATATCTCAGAAGGTTTTCCGTATGATGATAGGTTTGGCTGTGCTGGTTTTCGGTCTGTTCTATCTGATAGGTTATGATTTGCCTTTCGATGAGAACCCCGACTTCAATGCCCCTCTTTTTACCGATATGCTCATCTTCCTGATGTGGCTTTTTCTGATAGGAGGAGTAGGTTTGGCGGTCTATTCGATGGTGAAGGATTACCGGAGCAGCAAGTCGGAAGCCGTGGTGAATGGTGTGCCGGTGCGTCGTATCTTCCGTATCACCTGGCTTACCTTGCTGGCAGTTCTGGTTCTTACCTTCCTCTTGGGAGGTTCCGATCCGATGCTCATCAATGGCGAGAACTACGCCGACTGGTTGTGGCTGAAACTTTCTGATATGTTTGTCATCACCTCGCTGCTGATGTTGCTGGCAGGCATTGGAGCCGTTTGCTTCGGTGCCACCCGATATATCCGAAAGAAGCAGTAACTGCCTGTAATTATCAATCAAAAAAAATAGTTAGTATCATATCATAAAGCAATGCTGATAAGAAGGAATCGTAACGAAACCCCGGGATTGAATACCACCTCAACAGCCGACATCTCGTTTATGCTGCTGATATTCTTCCTTGTAACCACATCCATGGATGTGGATAAGGGATTGTTGCGCCAGCTGCCTTCGCCTGAACCTCAGAAGAAGGAACAGCAGGAATCGGTGGTGGATAAGAACAGTCTGATGGCGATTCATCTTACGGCTGGAGATACGCTGCTGGTGAACAACCAGCCGATGAAGCTGGAAAATCTGAAGCAGGAAACCGTCCGCTTGGTACATCGCCTGGGTAAGAAACATCTGATTTCCATCGAGAGCGACCGTGATGCCAACTACAACCTCTATTTCCAGATGCAGAATGAGTTGATGGAAGCCTATGCGCAACTTCGCAATGAGGCAGCCCAGAAGAAATATCATAGAGATTTTGCGCTTTTGAACAATGATCAGAAGGAGCAGGTGCGTAAGCTCTGTCCTCAGCGCATTACGGAGTCGTATGCCAATGCGATGACTCATGAAGACAAGAGTGTAGATGCTGATGCGGAAGAGAAATTGGAACCCCAGTCTGCTCAGGAGAAAGGAGGCGCCAAATGATGAATTTTCGTAAAAAATCGCATTCGGTTCCGGAATTGAATACGTCATCTTTGCCGGATCTGATTTTCTCGGTACTTTTTTTCTTTATGATCGTTACCCACATGCGACAGGTTACCTTAAAGGTGGAATGCCGTGTGCCTGATGGAAAGAATCTCACACGCTTGACCAAGAAGTCGGCTGTAAGTCATATTTATATAGGAAAGCCAACCAGGGATCTGCAGGGCAAATACGGCTCAGGTACCCAGATACAGCTGAATGACAAGTTTGCCAGTGCTTCTGATGTGCAGGATTATATCTCTGCCGAGAAGAAGCGGATGTCGCCTGAAGACCAGAAACTGATGACCGTTTCCATCAAGGCAGACCAGGACACCAGGATGGGAGTGATTACCGATGTGAAGCAGGCATTGCGCCAGGCAAAAGCACTGAAAATAAGCTATTCTGCTGTAGAAAATAGGAAATAATATGCTCTAAAAGGAAAAATAATAT
>ERZ1034939.1075-NODE-1075-length-14350-cov-18.807765_pt1 | contig 14350 bp, 8 predicted proteins | sample MGYA00520626_ERZ1034939 | MGnify/ENA primary metagenome ERZ1034939 (study PRJEB33766, sample SAMN09781751) | gut metagenome | biome: gut microbiome | host: Homo sapiens | place: Madagascar | study: EMG produced TPA metagenomics assembly of the PRJNA485056 data...
GGAACATCTTAAGAAGAACCGTAAAGATTATACTACCGCACGTTCTTTGACACAGTTGGTAGGAAAGCGCCGCGCATTGCTCAACTACTTGTACGACCGCGACATCAATCGCTACCGTGCAATCATCAAGGCTCTCGGTCTGCGTAAGTAATCTACGCAAAGAGACTTTGAAGAAAAGTAGGGCAATTTGCAAAGAAAACGAAATCCCGAGGATTCAATTACGAATTCTCGGGATTTCTGCATTTAGGGGGACAGGAGAACATGAAAACTAAGACATAAGAACAAGAGGACATGAAAAACTAAGACATAAGAACATAAGAACATGAAAATCCTTGGAAGCGTGTGTTAAGACATAAGAACATGAAAAACTAAGACATAAGAACAAGAGAACATGAAAGACCAAGACATAAGAACAAGAAAACACGAAATCCTTAGTAGTCTAATTTTATGTTAATATTCTTTTTTATTTCATAAGTTATTTCTATCTTTGCATAGTGTAAGAAACAAAAACCGTGAAACATACGGTGAGAACACTACTAATTTACTAATCAAAATTTTTTAAACCTTATGAACAAAAGAACAGCCGCAACACTTGCGCTCTGTCTTTCGATGTCTGTTGCATCATATGGACAGAATCAAGCGAGCAAACATTCGGTTAAGGGCGTTGTGCTTGACGAAAAGGGAGAACCCGTAATCGGAGCAAGCGTAAAAGTTCCTGGCAGCAAGAATGGTACTGTTACCGACATTGACGGTAACTTCACACTCTCTGTTGCCAACGAGAATGCCACCGTAGAGGTGACTTATCTTGGCTACGACGCCCAGCGTGTTAAAGTGAGCAGCGGTAAGGCAGCTACAGTACGCCTGACACAAAACTCTCAAAATCTTAATGAAGTGGTTGTCGTAGGTTACGGCACCCAAAAGAAGGTGAACCTCACGGGTAGTGTGGCTTCAGTATCTTCAGACAAGCTGACCAACCGTGTAGAGTCGAATGTGCTTTCGGCCATTCAAGGTACAGTACCTGGTGTTACCATCATCTCGCGTCCAGGCTCTACTCCTTCCATCAACTTCCGTGGCCGTGGCAACCTTGGCACCTCAGAGCCTCTCTACGTAATCGATGGTGTTATTGCCGATGCCACATTCTTCCAGAACCTCGACCCCGAGAGTATCGAGTCTATCTCGTTCCTTAAGGATGCCGCTTCGTCATCAATCTACGGTTCGCGTGCAGCCTATGGTGTTGTGCTCGTCACAACCAAGCAGGGCAACAAGGAACGCATGTCTGTATCCTACAGCGGAATGGTGGGCGTAAAGACACCTACATATCTGCCCGACCTCATCAGCTCGTCCGAGTATGCCGAGCTTCTTAACGAGGCCATGTACAACCGCAATCCTACCGGAGGTAAAAACCAAGCTTATACAGCCGAGCAGATTGGATGGTTCAAGGACGGCAGTAAGCCCGACTACTATCCAAATACCGACTGGATGGACCTGACCATGGACAAGCACGTTGCCACAACACAGCACTCGCTCAACGTTAGTGGAGGTAGCGACAAGGTGCAGTATTATCTCGGTGGCGGCTACCAGTACAACGACAGCTTTATACGCGGACGCAACAGCAACCGCTACAACTTCAACATGAGCCTGTCGTCTAAGGTAAACAATTGGCTGTCTGTAAACGGTAGCGCCAAGTACATACGCAATCAGAACGAAACAAACCAGGGTGTGCCCGACTTTACCAGCTTCTTGCTCGTGCCTTCTACCATGGTGGCAAAGCAGAGCAATGGCGAGTTTGGTAGCATTTCGGGTGGACAGCAGGCTACATTGGAGTTTATCAACCGAAACCCGCTGCGCCGCCTTTCGAAGAAAGACTGGTCGAAGTCGGCTTTCGAGAACTCGCTCTATAGCGTAGGCATGGACATCACACCATTGAAGGGACTTAAGATTTCGGCTTCGGGCTCTTACAAGCGCTACGAGTACAAGTATAAGAGCTACTCGGCCAAACAGGATGCTGTAAACAACTTCGAGTCGGGTAACCCGATATCAGGTACTTCGAGTGACGTCAACAAGATGAGTATGTCGTGGAGCAGCAGTTCGCGCCTACAGACCAACCTCGTTGCCACCTACAACTTCAACATAGCCCAGGACCACTCGTTCACGCTCCTTGCCGGTACATCCTACGAGGACAACAAGTACGAGTCGCTGTCGGGCAGCCGCAAAAACTTCCCTACCGAGACATTAGAGAGCATGGGCGCTGGCTCGTCGGCACCCGAGGACATCTCTAACGGAGCCTCAATGAGCAACTACAAGCTTATGTCTTACTTCGGACGCATCAACTACTCGTTCAAGGACCGCTATTTGTTCGAGGCCAATGTGCGTACCGACGGCTCGTCGCGCTTCTACAAGTCAGAGCGTTGGGGATGGTTCCCATCGTTCTCGGCAGGATGGCGCGTAAGCGAGGAAGAATTCATGAAGCCTATAACATGGATCAACAACCTCAAGATTCGTGCCTCTTACGGTACACTGGGTAATATTAATAATGTGGGCAACTACGACTACTTCCAGCTCTACGACAAGTCGGGCAACTATGTGTTCGACAAGGTGCCTGTTGAGGGTATTGCCGAGTCGAAACCAGCCAACCGCACTCTTACATGGGAGAAGGTGGCTATTGCCGACGTTGGTGTAGACCTCGACCTCTTCGACAACCATCTGAGCGTTGTTGCCGACTACTATGTTAAGAAGACCAGCAACATTCTTCTGGGCTACAACGTGCCTGTAGAGACCGGCATTACACAGGCTCCGTCGCAGAACGTGGGCAAGGTTAAGAACACAGGTTTCGAAATGGCTGTTACCTACCGCAACAAGATCAGCGATTTCCGCTACGAGGTTACAGGCAACATCTCGTTCAACAAGAACAAGATTGAGGACCTCTCTGGCTCTGACAACATGATTCAGAATGGAGGCGACAAGATTAGATACATTCTCAAGGAGGGCGAGTCTATCGGTTCGTTCTACGGTTACAAGACCGCCGGATTGTATACACAGAAGGAGATTGACGAGGGCCACTACTACACACTCGGCCGTAAGCCTAATGCCGGCGACATCAAGTATGTGCCACAGCGCGACAATGTTGAGTGGGGATCGGCTATTACCGACGAAGACCGCACCATCATAGGCTGCGACGTGCCTAAGTTCACCTACGGACTTAACCTCAACCTCGGCTATAAGGACTTCGAGCTTTCGCTCTTCGGACAGGGCGTGGCTGGTGCCAAGGTAGCGTTCGAGTCAGAGCAGGTATGGGCATTCTTCCTCAACTCCAACCCGCGCAAGTTCCACCTTGGACGTTGGACCGAGGCCAACCCTAACCCTAACGCCAACTATCCGAGAATTTACGGTGGTGTGTCTCAAGACACATACAACCAGAACTTCTCCGACCGCCAGTTGTTCAGCGCCAACTATTTCCGCATCAAGACCATCACCCTCGGCTATCGCTTGCCGCGCACATTGGTCAACCGCATTGGCTTGAACTCTGTCAAGGCTTTTGTTACAGGCGAGAACCTCTTCACATTCAGAGGCGACAACATCATGAAGGACTTCGACCCAGAGTCGGTTTCAGGTCGTTCGGTTTCGGCGCTTGGCGAAAAGTCAATCGCTTTCGGTTTAAATGTTGAATTCTAAAAAAAAGAGTAAAAGTTATGAAGACTAAATATATCAAACATTTGGCTGTATTGGGAATGTTGACGCTTGGCGTATCATCATGCGACCTTGGCGTTGTTCCGCCAGACGCTATCTCGGCCGATAGCTATTGGAAGACCGAGCAGGACGCCTGGTATGCCATGAACGAAATATATGCTAACGGAATGCCCGACTTTATCGATGGCATCTCCGACGAGATGTATACCGACAATGCCCACAGCCACAAGCCATGGGAGGGCCCGTTCGAGGCTTTCCAGCAGGGTGGCGTTACAGCAGGCGATGGCGCAGGCAGCTACAACTACACCACCATTCGCCTTGCCAACAACTATATTGCCAACGTAGACCGCTGCTCGATGAGCGACGAGCTTAAGGAGCGCACCAAGATGGAGGCACGCTTCTTCCGTGCATGGAGCTATTACAATATGGTAATCAAGTTTGGCGGTGTGCCACTTGTTACCGACGTTATGGAGTACAACGCTCCAAACGTGGCGCGCGACGACGCTCAGAAGGTTAAGGACTTTGTGCTAACCGAGCTGGGCGAGATAGCCAAGAAGCTGCCCGAATCTTATCCCGGCGGCTCTAAGCTTAACGAGACAGGCCGCGTGACACGCTACGCAGCACTTGCCCTACGCACACGTGCAGCACTTGCTTTCGGCAATTATACCGAGGCTGAGGCTTCTGCCAAGGAGCTCATCGGCTCCAACAAGTTCAAGCTCTACAAGGTTACATCCTTGACCCCTGCCCAGGAGCTCGAGGCCAACGAGATGACACAGTTTGTAGACTTTGCAAGCCTGGGCATCGACAAAGACAAGTTTGTCAAGGGCATCTTCAGCTACGGAGGCATCTGGCAGAACGACAACGGCAACGTGAGCGACCCTGAGGTTATCCTTGCACACGAGCACACCACAGGTTCCAACAGCGTAGACTGGGCACGCTACCAGTACGCCCGCCCGTCGCAGCTTGTCAAGGGCTACTCGTCTTACGAGCCGCTTGCCGAGCTTGTTGAGGCCTACTGGAACGCCGATGGCAAGACAATGCCAGCAAAGGTGGATGTAGACGTGAACAAGGCCAACTATGACAAACTTTATGCAAAGGTTAGCGGTCTCGACCAGAAGGGCTACATTGCCAAAGTGCCTACACTCGACCTCAAGGACGACGCCTACATGCAGCAGTTCCGCAATCGCGACAGCCGTCTCTATGCCTCAATACTCTTCCCGTTCAAGGGTTGGCACGAAACCGATTTCGGCACATTCTACTATCGTTGGAATCCGGCATGGGCTGGCAAAGACGGCAACGAGTCGTGGACAGGCTTCAGCTTCCGCAAGCTTGTGTCTGTACGTCCTTACGACACCGGCTGGGGCGAGAACTATAGCTACGACGACTTCCCCGTATTGCGTTACGCCGAGGTGCTCATCTCTGCTGCCGAGGCTCACATCATGAACACAGGCTACGACGCCACAGCCCAGGGCTGGCTCAACCAGTTGCGCGACCGTTGCGGTATGCCTAACGTTCCTACATCGTTTGCCTCAAAAGAGGCTGCGCTCGACTTTGTGCGCAACGAGCGTCGTATAGAGCTTGCTGGCGAGGGTCAGCGTTTTGCCGACATGCGCCGTTATGGCAACGAGTATTGCGCCAAGGTAATGACCGGCACATCTTACGGCATCAACAAGTATGTGGTTGTAAAGAAGAATTGGGAGAGCAAGAACATGCTGTTCCCAATCCCAACATCCGCACGCGACCTCAACCCGCTGCTTGAGCAGAATCCGGGTTACTAATCGCCTTGTTTCTCTTTTTTAGTTCTGCTACAAACAGGAGACAATATATATTTGAGAGGGTGGCCCCTGAGAGAGAATAGACGGCAACATGCATGTCGAAGCTCTCTTAGGGGCTTTTTCCATTTCCCTTTTTCTTTATCGCCTCCAAATCTACGCTCACGTCTCCCTTCTTCTCTGCCTTTAGCACAGCAGCCTGAGCCACACGACTTGGCATTGGCTTAAATACAGCATCGTCGATAAGGTTCTCCAGTTCGCTGTCTGGGGTGAAGATAACGTTGCCCAAACCCTCAAGCTGCACCTTGTTGCCGTTCAATAGCTACTCGCGCACACAGCTGGCCACATCGGCAAACACGCACTTGTCCCGTCGTCATTTTCGTGCGACTATTGTCGTGGTCCATTTACATTATACTCGAGGCGTCTTTCGAGTAATGGCGTTGGCCAGAGCGTGTAGTCGCGTGTGAGCAATCCGCTTGTGGATGGACGTTGGACATGTGCCCGTTGGATTGCATGTGCAAAGTTAATACATCCCAAAACATCAATCATACGATTGAGTACGATACGTGTGATTGAGTACGATTCAGTACGATTTTGTTTTGTAAGACATAAGAACGTGGTTTTATTTAGACAGAAGAACAAGAGAACATGTTTTTGAAAGACATGAGAACAGAAGAACATGTTTTTTTATTAAGACAAGAGAACATGAGAACAAGAGGACCCTTTCCAGCGCCACTATCAGCCACGAGATTTGCCAACATTCTGCACATTTCCTTCCAACTTTTGTCCAGATACATGAATTCGGCTCCGCTTACGTGTGCGCCAAGGATAGGGAAAGCATTGGGACGATGGGCTGGTGCATGTCTTTTGAGACTTGCGAGAGCAAAAGTGCCACGTTTTCGAGTCCGCGACCGAGTTTTGGCATCTTCGGAGCGGTGATTTTACTGATATCGTGCTTCATATTCTTCTTGTCGTTTAAAGATTAAACTCTTGATAATGAGCCTTTTAGAGGGAAGAGGGTGCGTTCCCGTTCCAGTTGTTCCAGTTGTTCCAATTAATGTTTGCAGTATGCGCGTTCTTGTTTTCTTATATATAACTACTTAATAATCAATTAATTAGATAGTCTATAAAGAGGGGTGTCGCATGTGGATATAGTATTTGGAACAATTGGAACAACTGGAACTGGAACGCTAATCACGTGATTAATTTCTGGCGTCTTTTTACCTTCCCAGCCACTTCACCTCTCCTAGGCCCTTGTCGGCGCAGCATCTTACGGCCAGTCGAATCTCGTTTCTCACTCCTTCGGCAGTCGCTATTCATCAGGAACATTGGTTGTCGTTCCTTGAAATTGAACCTGATGTGTCCGTCTCTCGGTCGATAGGTAAAGGTTATTAATGTGTTACGGGATGTTAGTAGGGATAAAAAAAGTCTGCGTTCAGTTTATTGACGCAGACTTTTTTTGTGTCCAATCTTCTCAGCAGCCAAAGGGCCGAGCCAATCATAGCCAACCCCGCTATCCACGAAATGGCGGCACAGGCGGCAATGCCGAGCTGCTGGGTGAATCCCGCCACAACGAATGTTAGGAACGACACAAGGGCTACGGTTAGGGCGTAGGGCAACTGCGATGACACGTGGTGAACGTGCTTGCACTCGGCACCAGCCGATGCCATGATGGTGGTGTCGGATATGGGCGAGACGTGGTCGCCGCAAATGGCACCCGCCATACATGCCGATATGGAGATGATGCGCAGCGGGGCTGCAGCCGGAAACACGGCGATGCAAATAGGTATAAGAATGCCGAATGTTCCCCACGACGTGCCTGTGCCCATCGACATGCTGTACAATATGGCGCCCAGCACAATGCCAATGAACAGCGACGAGTATACATCCTTGGTCTTGAGCGCCAGCGCAATGGCAACGACTGGAGGAAGAAGAGACCATACGGTCCCGATGAAATTGAAATCTATAATCTGTTTTTATGCTTGTTTTTGGGGATTCATCCTTAATGCGTAGCGAAGAATCCTGTGTTTTCGGGTTGCAAAGGTAAGGCTTTATTGGTATATGTGAGAATAATTAGTAGGCAAACTCTTCGTTAAATCGTTTAAAAGTTGTACTTTTGCGATTGACAAACATTATTTATTAACCAAACCACTAAACAAACATAGCATATGGTTATTTGCGATTTGAAAGACAGCGCACGCTTAGAGGCGCTTCATCCATTGTTCAAGATGGCGTTCGACTATCTTAAGAGCCACAACTTCCTCGAAATGCCCCTGGGCAAGATAGAGATAAAGGGCGACGAGCTGTTTATAAACAATGCCGAGTCGGAACTTAGAACCAAGGAGGCGCAGCAGCTGGAGATGCACCGCCGCTACATCGACATACATGTGCCGCTGGACGGCAAGGAGATTATTGGTTGGACACCAACAGCCGACCTTGACGAGGCCGACACTACCATGCCCTATGACGAGGCTAAGGACGTGGCTAAGAGCAAGGGCCCTGTGCACACCTACTTCGTGGTTCGCCCGGGACAGATGGTTATCGACTGGCCTGAGGATGCCCATGCCCCGATAATAGGCGAGGGCAAGCTGCGCAAGGCTATTGTTAAGATTAAGCTGTAAGGAGAGAGAAGGGGGTGTGGCTTCTGCTTGCAACACTCCTCTCTTGTAAGCAATCAGTTTTTTTTAACGTTCAATTATATTCCTTCCCCTCTCAATTATGCTTTTCCTTTGCCATTAACCTAATACGCTAAAAAAAGGACAACGATGATGAGACACCTTAAACTACACCAATACGTTTTTGCCGCGACAGCCATTTGGCTGCAGGCCACCGTATCTGCCACGGCGCAGGTACAGGAGTTGCATGTGCAACGCGACACCATCCCCACTTATTTGAAGTTGCAGAACAAGGGTATTGTGAACAATGCCCTCGACGTGCTTAACGGCAACGCGGCGGGTCTTAGCGTAACGTCGAACGGCATGGACCGCATGGCGCAGCTGTCGTCGGTACGTGTGCGTGGTACCACCTCTATAGTTGGCGGCAACGACCCGCTTGTGATTATAGACGGTGTGACGAGCGACATAGCCACCCTGTCTACCATCTATCCAGCCGACATAGAGAGTTTTGCCGTGCTGAAGAATGCAGCAGAAACGGCTCTGTATGGCTCGCGCGGAGCATCTGGTGTGATAGAGGTGAAGACCAAGAAGGGCACGGGCAAGGGCTTCCAGATATCCTACGAGACGAATGTGGGCATAGAGGCGATGTCGAAGAAGCTGGAAATGCTGTCGGCAAGCGAGTATCTTGCTGCGGCGCAGAGGCTGGGCGTTCATGCCAACAACGGCGGCTACAACACCAACTTCTACGACGTAATAACGCGAACGGGATTTGTGCAGAACCATTATCTGGCATTCAGCGGAGGCTCGGAGAAGTCGAACTATCGCGCCTCGTTTGGCTACATCGACCACAACACCATAATAAAGACCAAGGACTACAACAACTTTGTGGCGAAGATAGACGTAACGCAGCACGCCTTCGACAACCGCCTGACGGGCGACTTTGGCGTGTTTGGCTCTACGTACAAGAACAACGACATCTTCGACTCGCAGATGTTGTTCTACTCGGCTGCCTGCCAAAACCCAACTTATCCGGCTGGGCGCGACGCCAATGGCAATTGGACCAAGAATGGGTCGGCCTACCGCATCAATCCGCCAAGCGCCGTGCTTGCCGAACGCAGCGACCAAAGAGAGATGTACTTCAACACGCACATGCGACTGGTTTACAACCTGGCACCGTGGCTTAAGCTGTCAGCATTCGGCAGCTATTCGTATACGTCGAACGAGAACTCTGAGTTTTGCCCCACATGGGTGTGGGCACAGGGCAACGTGTATCGTGGCGAATTTAAGAAGCAGGAATATCTTGGCAACGTGTCGCTCAACTTCGACCGCAGTTGGGGTGGGCACGCCCTGACGGCAGGATTGTCAACCGAGTATCATTATCTGGAGAAGACAGCCTTTTGGACACGCGCCAAGGGCATTACAACCAACGCCTTTGGCTACGACAACATTGGTGCCACAGCGTCGCGCCCATACGGAGCTACGGGCAGCACGTACGAGGACCAGTCGCTGGCGTCGGTTATGGCCAATGCCTCTTACACCCTATATAATAAGTATACATTGGCCCTGACAATGCGTGGCGACGGATCGTCGATGGTGGGCGACGACAACACCTGGGGCTTCTTTCCGTCGGTTTCGGCAGAATGGAACGTAAAGAAGGAGCGTTTCTTGCAAGGATTCAAGGGCATAAGCACCCTGAAACTGCGTGCCGGATATGGACGATCGGGCAATTTGGGCGGAATATCGGCCTACACCACAATGGACAACGTGCAGCAGACAGGCATAGTGCCAGTGAACAATACGCCAACCGTAACGCTGGGCATGATACGCAACAACAACCCCGACCTGAAGTGGGAGACAAAGTCGACATTCAATATAGGCGGCGAAATAGGATTGTGGAATAACCGACTGATGCTGACGGCCGAATATTACTACTCGAAAACCACAGATATGCTGTACGCCTACGACGTGCCTGTGCCGCCCTTTGCCTACGACAAGCTGCTTGCCAACATAGGCTCGATGTCTAACCAGGGACTTGAGATAGGATTCTCGATAGCGCCTGTGCAGACAAAGGACTGGGACCTGAACGTGAGCATGAACCTGTCGTTGCAGAAGAACAAGCTGCTGTCGCTATCGGGCAACTACAACGGCATGAATATGTCGGCTGCCAACATCACGGCCATTGGCTCTATCGACGGAGCAGGACAGAATGGAGGCGACAACAACCATGTGCTCTACCAGATTGTGGGACAGCCCTTGGGCGTGTTCTATCTGCCCCATTGCACCGGACTGTACAAGGACGAGCAAGGAACGATGAAGTACAAGATAGCCGACCTAAACAACGACGGCAACATCGACTTTGGCGACGGAGGCGACCGACGCGTGTGCGGACAGGCTACGCCTAAGGCTATGCTCGGATCGAACATCTCGCTGCGCTACAAGGACTTCTACGTGTCGATGCAAATGAATGGAGCCTTCGGACACAAGATATTCAACGGCACATCGCTTGCCTACAACAATATGTCGTCGTTCCCCGTGTACAACGTGCTAAAAGGGGCGCCCCAACGCAACATCGTAGATCAGAATGTGTCTGACTATTGGCTTGAGCGTGGCGACTACCTAAACCTTGAATATCTCACCATTGGCTACAACGTGCCTGTAAAGAGCCGTGTGGTAAGCTCGCTACGCGTGTCGTGTAGCGTGAACAACCTTGCTACCATAACATCGTACAGCGGACTGACACCAATGATAAACTCGTATGTGATGAACTCGTCTATGGGCATCGACGACAAGCGATGCTATCCGCTGTATAGAACCTACTCTGTAGGAGTGAGCGTGCAGTTTTGATGAAATTTTCTTAAACGAAATCGTTAGTTTATGAACAAATGGTTTAAAATTTTTTATATATTCTTGGTTCTTTGTCTCTCCTCGTGTCTTGACGAGACCCCCAAGGACCAGATGCCGGAGTCGGGTATTTACGACTCTGCTAACAGCTTGTATGTCAACGCCGTTGCTTCGCTCTACAATTATGTGGGAGCACATGAGGAGGGCGAGGGCCTACAAGGCACATGCCGTGGCGTATACGACTACAACACCCTGACCACAGACGAGGCTATAATGCCTATACGTGGTGGCAACTGGTACGACGGTGGATTGTGGAAGAATATGTACGATCATACATGGACCTCTACCGATACCGACCTGTACAACGTGTGGAAATATCTGTACAAGGTGATAGTGCTGTCTACTAAGTCGCTTGAGACGATTGACCAACACAAGGCTCTGCTAACGGCCAGGCAGCTTGAGGAGTACAAGGCCGAGGTGCGTGCCGTAAGGGCAATGTTCTACTATTATGCCATGGACATGTTTGGACGTGTGCCTATAGTTCAATCGTCTACACAGAATACGGCCGACATACAGCAAAGCAACCGCAGCGAGGTGTGGAGCTATATAGTTAAGGAGCTGCAAGCCACGGCTCCGCTTCTGCCCAACGAGCACAGCAATCTGCAAGGCAACTATTATGGCAGGCTTACACGCCCCGTGGCTTGGTTTCTGCTTGCCAAACTATCGCTTAATGCCGAGGTTTATACGGATGACAATTGGACAGATGAGTGGCGCCCGCAAGGCAAGACCATTATGCTGGATGTGGACGGAACGAGGATGAACGCATGGCAGGCTTGCATACACTATTGCGACTTGATAGCCAATGCCGGATACGAGCTGGAGCCCGACTATACAAAGAACTTTGCCGTGCACAACGAAAACTCAAAGGAGAACATCTTTACTATCCCCTTGGACAAGATGTTGTATACAAACGAGTTTCACTATCTGTTTCGCTCGCGCCATTATGCCCACGGCGGAGCCTATGGCGGAGCGTCGGAGAACGGCACATGTGCCACTCTGCACACAATGTCTGTATACGGATACAACACGGCATCGGCCGACAAGCGTCTGGACATGAACTTCTATACGGGTAGGGTAGTGGTAGACGGCAACGAGGTGAAGCTGGACGACGGCACGCCCCTGGAATACATGCCCCTGGCCGTGGAACAGAATCTGACGGCAAGCAAATATATAGAGACTGCCGGAGCGCGTATGAAGAAGTACGAGGTGGACCGCACGGCTTATTCGGACGGCAGAATGCCCGACAACGACATCGTGCTGTATCGTTATGCCGACGTGCTGCTGATGAAGGCAGAGGCTAAGGTAAGGAATGGAGAGAATGGCGACGGCGAACTGAACGAGGTGCGTGCACGCGTGGGAATGAATACGCTGGCGGCAACTCTCGACAATATACTTGACGAGCGCCTAAGAGAACTTGTGTGGGAAGGCTGGAGACGACAGGACATGATTAGATTTGGAACCTACAACAAGACGTACGACATCCACACCCCATCCGAGGCCGACAAGAAAGGCTGCACCATCGTGTTCCCCATACCCGAGAAGGTGAGGGAGCTGAATAAGAATATTAAGCAAAACGCTGGATATTAGTATTAAATGTTGTATTTTTATACACGTTGATAATATATCGTAAAGAAAGTAGGTGATAGTATCCGTATGTGATGAAGGACGGCAAGAAACTAAACCGTCCTACCATGCGCAACGAGCTTGTCATCAACCGTTTTGCCAACGGCAAAGTGAAAAAGATGGTGAAGTAAAAACATGCGCCAAAGTCTACTAAGAATGAAAAATCCTAAAATGTACACAAAAAAATACCGTGAAATAGGTATAGTATAATTCTTTTTTTGTAATTTTGTAAACGTTAATGAGTAGGGTGTCTATACCTTATTATATATAAGGTACAGCCCCCTCTCGTTTATAAGATGAATTTTCATTAATAATTTATTTATTATACCGATTATGATTTATTCAAAAGAAGTAGACAACATGTGCGTTGTCGCAAAGGGTCCAAACCACGGACCGGCTCCAATTCCTGAAGAGGGAAAATGGATTTATGCCAAGGAGATTAAGGATATTTCTGGCTATACTCACGGTGTGGGTTGGTGTGCTCCGCAGCAGGGTGCCTGCAAGCTGTCTCTGAACGTTAAGGACGGCGTTATCCAGGAGGCTCTCGTTGAGACTATCGGTTGCACCGGTATGACTCACTCAGCAGCTATGGCTTCTGAGATTCTCCCGGGCAAGACAATCCTCGAGGCTCTGAACACCGACCTCGTTTGCGATGCTATCAACACAGCTATGCGCGAGCTCTTCCTCCAGATTGTTTACGGTCGTAGCCAGAGCGCTTTCTCTGAGGGCGGTCTCGTTATCGGTGCAGGTCTTGAGGACTTGGGTAAGGGTCTTCGTTCACAGACTGGTACTCTCTATGGTACTGTAGCTAAGGGTACACGTTACCTCGAGTTGACAGAGGGTTACATCACAAAGCAGTTCCTCGATAAGGACAGCCAGGTTTGTGGTTATGAGTATGTTCACCTCGGCAAGATGATGGAAGCTATCAAGAACGGTATGGACGCTAACGAGGCTGTCAAGAAGTTCACAGGTAGCTACGGTCGTACAACTGCCGAGCAGGGTGTTGTTAAAGCAATTGATCCACGTAAAGAATAATAAGGAGATACACAACTATGATTAGAAAAGTAAGTTACGAAAGTCAGGAGCGCCGCGAGGCTCAGGTTCTTGCCGCTCTCAACGCTGAGGGAATCAAGAGCCTTGAAGAGGCTAACGAGATTTGCGAAGCAGCTGGTGTTGATCCTTATCAGATGTGTGAGGACACACAGCGTATTTGCTTCGAGAACGCAAAGTGGGCATACGTTGCAGGTGCAGCCATCGCTATCAAGCGTGGTGTTAAGACAGCTGCCGACGCTGCCGAGGCTATCGGCGTAGGTTTGCAGGCATTCTGCATCCCTGGTTCTGTAGCCGACGACCGTAAGGTAGGTCTTGGTCACGGTAACCTCGCTGCTCGTTTGCTCCGCGAGGAGACACAGTGCTTCGCTTTCTTGGCAGGTCACGAGTCGTTCGCTGCTGCTGAGGGTGCTATCAAGATTGCTGAGATGGCTAACAAGGTTCGTAAGAACCCTCTGCGCGTTATCCTCAACGGTCTTGGCAAGGATGCTGCTCAGATCATCAGCCGTATCAACGGTTTCACATACGTACAGACCAAGTTCGACTACTACACAGGTGAGTTGAAGGTTGTTGACCGTATCGCTTACAGCGATGGCCCACGTGCTAAGGTTAACTGCTATGGTGCTGACGACGTTCGCGAGGGTGTAGCTATCAACTGGAGCGAGGATGTAGATGTATCTATCACTGGTAACTCTACCAACC
>ERZ1034939.1091-NODE-1091-length-14168-cov-14.561326_pt1 | contig 14168 bp, 8 predicted proteins | sample MGYA00520626_ERZ1034939 | MGnify/ENA primary metagenome ERZ1034939 (study PRJEB33766, sample SAMN09781751) | gut metagenome | biome: gut microbiome | host: Homo sapiens | place: Madagascar | study: EMG produced TPA metagenomics assembly of the PRJNA485056 data...
GTTTGACCGATTTCGGCAAGCAGGCAGTTCCTCACGATATCGAGTTGGCTTGGGACAAGCAGCTGGCAGCAGAAGGAAAGCAGCCTGCCCGTATCACCAATTCTATCAACTACAAGAACGATTTCGCTCTTGCTACCTGGGCTCCGTTGAGTCTTTGCGAGGATGGCAAGAAGACTTACCATGTTGATATCTTCGTAGATAAGTCATCTGTTGAACTCTTCGTAGATGGCGGTCGCATCGCCATGACCAACCTCGTGTTCCCTATAGCTCCATACGAGAATGTGAAGCTCTACACCCAGGATGGCAAGGCTGAGTTCAAGAATCTGGAGGTTCATAAGCTTGGTTTGTAATCACGTAGATATTGTATGGTCGAATTGTAGGTTTAAATGTAAATAGTAATGAGTCGCAACCTGATAATATTTTAGGTTGCGACTCTTTTTTTTGGCTCAGGGGAGATTGTCCGTGGATAAAACAACCTCTGTTTCTTATTTACCGGTTTGCTGTTTCATTCCCTCAAAAAACTTTTGCTGCAATTGTTTGGTCAGTTGATTATCAGGGTTGAGTTTGAGAGCTTTCTCGTAATCCTGCATCACTTCCAGATAATAGCGTTGACCGTTTTGCTCTGGATTCTGTACGATGCGTACCATATAGAGAAAACCGCGAAGGGTACAGATGTCAGACGGGTCAGCATGCTTTATATTCTCCATCTTGGCAATGGTTTCTTCAGTCTCTTTTAGAAGATTTTCTGTTTGTGGAGCATGCGGATTCATCACGGAATAATTGAGACTTTGCAAAGCTATCTGAAACTTGGGCTGGATGCTATCAGGAAACATATCATCAATACGCTTCATCTCTGCAATACAATTAAGTATGCTCTCTGATGTCGGTTGCTGAAGTTTAGCAAGCGACTGTCCGATAAGTCCCTGCATTGTGGATTGCTGGGCATAGATAACTACAGATGTTGTCATGAAGAAGACTGACATCAATACGAATCGTTTAAAAGTTTGAAATGTCATATGCTTTATTATTTTTAAGTGAAACAAATATGCCTATATATAAAAATCTGTCTCTAGATGGAACTATCGAACGTCCGTTAGTATTATATCCGAAAATGTTTGTACGGCCGAGGATGTTGTTCAGAGAAGAATAGATAATGACCTTGGGACTTAGCAGATAAGTAAGGTTTATATCTACGCTATTATAATGAGGTGTCTTGCCAATCAGAAAATGACGTCCGCTTGCATACGATTCTGTCAGTCCAATGATTGCTTTGCCGAATGAATATTTTGCTGTCAATCTCAGATTATGCCTTGAGGCGTAGTCAGGTATTCGCTCTTCTGTGTATTCGTGATAGAATCGCTTGGAATCGTTGTAGGAATATGAAAATGCTGTGGTCAGATGTTTGAAAAGCGAATACTCTTCTACAAAAATGTCTAGACCTTTACTCTTTCCATATCCTTTCGGTTGGTAAATACCCTTTTCCCATAAAGGCAATCGCTGATATTTTTTCCAGTAGGGTTCTATTCGTATGAGTGTACCAGGCGACTTATATTGTATGGATAGGATAGCATGATCTGCCGTACTTTGTCCAAGAGATTTCTTGTTTGTTGCAAGATAGTCATCTTCTGGAGTCTGGCTATATCGACCGGTAGCAAATGAAAGCTGAAAATTCTTGTTAGGAATATAACATAGTGTAGCCCTTGGCATAAACAGCCAGTTGGCATGAGCCATATATTCTGTCCTTGTCGAAATATTCAGGAACAAATGGGGCATCATCCTCCATTGGGCATCAATATGAGCAGCAAGAATATTATAATCCAACTTGTAGCAATCGTTTTCGTACTCCATGAGGCTGTTTCGCTGATAGTCCTCCATTCCTGCCGATATTTTTAGTGCATCCGAGCAAATTTTGCGTATTCCTGTTTTCAGATGTATCTCATTCCTGAAGTTGTAATATCGGTCACCAGCAATCTTCGCATCTTCTATATCGTTGAATACCGATGAGCTTGCCATACCACAAAAGAGCGTGTAGCCAGCACCCCACTGTGCCTTATAGGTTGTGTTGGCATAGATATTATTCTCTTTGAGCGAAAGGTTTTGGTTGTCTATATGCTGTCCTACAGATGTAAAATCATAGCCAACGTATGTTTTCAATATTCCGGCATTTCGGAACTCATTCTTGTATTGTGATTCGCCAGATAGTTTTAGATAAGGCTTGTTGAAATCAAGCCTTTCTGAAAATAACTGATTGTAGATTCCCAAACTTGTTAGTGCGGCATTAAAGGATAAGCTGCTGTGGGAATATGCCTTGGTGCCACCGATGTTCCAGTCAACCAATGATGCGCTGACTCCATATTTGTCACTTGTTGCAGCATCTGATGTTTCCATAGGGAGAACGGAGGAAAGTGCTTGTCCATATTCTCCGCTATATCCACCAAGAGAAAAGTTGATACCTTTAAATATAAAAGGAGAGAATCGTCCACGTACAGCAGTATTTTCTGTGTTTGTACTATATGGAACAAGGACGTGCATTCCGTTAATGAAAGTCTGGCATTCTTCGCTTTCTCCACCACGGACATAGAGCTTTCCATTTTCTCCCACTTTTTGAGTGCCGGGTAAAGTTTGCAGGGCTGCAACAATGTCCCCGCATGAATTACCTGCCATCACAACATCTAAGGCATCCATAGTCTTGAAGTTGTCACTTTTCCCGAAACTGTAAGTGCTGGCAGATATTACAACTTCTTGGATTGCCGTAGCTTTTTCTTTCATTTGGATAGAAAGATTATGTAACTTGCAGGCATCTGTAGTCTGCATATATTCTTCAAAACCAATCATGGTAATCTTGATAGACGCTTCTCCGGTTTTTGATGTGGAAAAGGAAAACCTGCCCAGAGAATCTGTCAGGCATCCATCAATTGTGCCCATGATGAAAACATTGGCACCAGCAAGCGGTTCCTGACCGCTTTTTACCATGCCTGATATGATGGTCTGTGCAGCCAGGTTGCAGACTGAAGTCAGCAGCAATGCGATATGTATTATTCGATGTTTCATGCCGCAAAGATACTGCATGAAACTGGAGTTACCAAATTCTTAGGATATACAACTAAAACTTATGATAGAAAGCTAGTTAAGATGCCGAATAACTAAGTTCAAGGACAAATAACTAGGTAAGATAAGTCTTTAACTTGGGCACGAATCTTCGGGAAACGGGTATGATGTTTGTGCTATTTCTGAGAGTCAGTTGATAACCATTTGAGTTTCCTCGTGCCGAAGTGATATTATTCACATTGACAGCAAAAGAACGGTGACATTGGAAGATGTTTTCAAACTCTTTCAACTCTTCAAGAGCATGGGTTAGTGTTGTATGGATATCAACAGCAACAACATTACCTTCTTTTAGAAAACAGACGGATACATTGTTTTTCTGTGCTTCGATATAAAGTAGATCGTTGATGGCAATCGACAGATCGTTTCCTCTTACGTTAGTATCATGGATGGTAATAGATACTTCTTCCTGTTCCTTTGTTGTATTGCGCAACAACTCTTCCATTCTCTCTCGTAATGTTCTGTTGTATTGCATTCCGATAGATAATGTCGTAAGAAATATGCCTATGATAATAGTCCAATTAAGAAACAAGAGAAACAGACTGAATGTAATCGTATAATGAAACAAGTATGAAAATAGGAGGAAATTACCGAAGGCAATGATGAAAATCAGTCCGAGTATAGCTACTCCTTCGTGCCAGATACGCCAGGGCTTGATCGTTTGATGCAAATACTTCAATATCGTTGCTGCGTATGTTGCGTGGCATCCAAAAGTTATCAGTCCGAATAAGGCAGCAACAAAGCATTTGTTACCTTGATATAAGCAGAACTCAAATGGCTGCAGGAAATATAAAATTACCCAAATGATGAAGCCAAAGATGCTACTATCTTTTAGCAAGTGTTTACTCTGTTTAAAAGGATATGTTCGAGTTAGAAACGACATGTTGAATCTGATTTATTTAATTAACGCAGCACTATCATTTATCTTCTTTATCAGAGTACCTAAGCTACTCTGTTGGTGCACCGGGATGCTTGCCATATCCAGACATTTTGTTTATTATCGTGCTGTAAAAATAAAACAAAGTTCTGAATGACACTGCAAAAGTACAAATAAAATTTGAGAAACGCACTTTTGGAGACGTTTATTTTGGTAATGAAGCATTTTCTTATGATGTCTCAGGACTTTTTTTCTTGATGACATCTGTAACACTATTTGAAATCAATAAGTAAATTTGTACTTGATCCAAATTCCCCATATATTTTATTGTCCTTTTCAAACGCCGCAAATATATCAATGTATAAATAATCCTAATATTTTACACCAAAAGATACAAGTTATCACATTATTATATATATGCATCATCTTTCATGATAGCAAGAAACATCAATCCTACTCTGTTCGACCTCTCGGGAAGAAAAGTCCTTGTGCCACAAAAAGGACACATTTATATTATGGGCAACAAGAAAGTCGTACGGTAAAAATCGTGTGTTTCGGATAAAATATAATAAAAGCCGCAGTTTGTAAACGCAAACTGTGGCTTTTTCGTTTTTTTATGCTATCTTTGCACACAGATAGTGTTTTTAAAGATAGATTATCATGGAACAGCAAGTTAAACTAGTACCTTATGGGGTGGCAGATTTTGCTACGGTAATAGAGCAGAATCTATATTATGTGGATAAGACGATGTTTATCCCGGAACTGGAGAAGCAGCCTCGCAATCTCTTCTTCATCCGCCCTCGTCGTTTTGGTAAGAGCATATTCTTGAGTATGCTCTATTCTTACTATGACTGTACGCAGAGCCATAAGTTCCAGAGTCTTTTTGGAAATCTGTGGATAGGACAGCATCCTACTCCTTTGCAGGGAAAGTATCAGGTGCTGTTCCTCGATTTCTCCCAGATTACGGGTAATATCGATAAGCTTGAGACTAAGTTTAATTCTTATCTCAGCATCAACCTCGATGCTTTTGTCCGTCAATACTCAGAATATTATCAGGCAGAGATGGAAGAAATCCTGGCGCAGGAAGATTTCGAGGAAAAGATGGAACTGATATTCAAGGCAGCCAAGGCGCACCAGTATCATCTGTATCTCATCATCGATGAGTATGATAACTTCACGAATGTCATTCTCAACGAACGTGGTGAGAAAGTATATCATGCAATTACCCATGCCGATGGCTTTTATCGTGATGTCTTCAAGAAGTTCAAGGGTAATTTTGAGCGTATCTTCATGATGGGTGTGAGCCCTGTAACCCTGGATGATGTGACGAGTGGATTCAATATAGGTTGGAATATTTCTATCAAGCCGGAGTTTGATGAGATGCTGGGCTTCTCTACCACTGATGTGGTGGAGATGTTTACCTATTATAAGGAGCATGGAAGTATTCCTGCTGATAGTGATATTGATGCCATCGTCAATGATATGAAGCCATGGTATGACAATTATTGCTTTGCAGAAGAAGCATTGAAGAAGAAAACTCGTATGTTTAATTGTGATATGGTTCTTTATTACCTTCGCAATTATATGGATTACGGATGTTCTCCTCGTCAGATGATTGACCCGAATACCCGTACCGATTACGGCAAGATGAAGAAACTGTTGCAGTTTGACAAGCTGGATGGAGAGCGTAAGGGCATCATCCGCAAGATAGCAGAAGAGGAGCAGATTGTTACCCAGCTTTATGAGTCATTTTCTGCGTATCAGATTCCAAAGGCAGAGATATTCCCAAGTCTTCTGTTCTATTATGGCATGTTGACGATCAAGGGAACTCGTGGCTCCAAGCTCATTCTGGGCATTCCGAACAATAATGTCCGCAAGCAGTATTATGGTTATCTGGAAGAGGAGTATCAGGCAAAGGCTTATGTGGATGTCAATCAGCTCACCGATTACTATTATGATATGGCATACGATGGTAAGTGGGAAGAAGGATTGCGCTTCATGGCGGATGCCTATGCCAAGGTTTCATCGGTGCGTGATGGCATTGAGGCTGAGCGAAACCTGCAGGGATTCTTCATGGCTTATCTGAATCTGAATGATTATTATATCACGGCTCCAGAGTTGGAGTTGAATCATGGCTATTGTGATTTCTTCCTTTTGCCAGACCTTACCCATTATGCCAGTCAGCATAGCTACATTCTGGAATTGAAGGTTCTTTCGAAGAAAGATTTCTCTGCGATAGTTGAAGGTGAGTTTACGGAAGATGGCAAGCCGATGACCAAGGCGGAGAAACAGTGGCGTGAGGCAGTAGAACAGATTCATCGATATGCTGAGGCTCCAAGGGTTGAGGCTTTGCGCCAAGGCACAAAACTCCATCTCATCATCATGCAGTTTGAGGGGTGGGAACTTAAACGGATGGAAGAAGTATAAGATCAATGAAAAGACTCTATATTATATTAATAGTACTGTTTAGTAGTATGCTTCTTCTTCTGGATTCATGCACCCAGAAGAAGATGGTGATTGGTGTGTCGCAATGCTGCAGCGGAGTTTGGCGCGAGAAGGTGAATAATGAGATGCGACTGGCGCAGTATCAATATAAGAATGTGGATTTGCTGTTTACTACTGCAGAGAACGACGGGCAACGCCAGGCTCGCCAGATAGACAGCATGATAGCCAGGAAGGTAGATTTAATCGTGGTGGCCCCTGATAACGTGAATGATGTAACACCTGCCATCGAGCGAGCTTATCGTGCGCATATTCCGGTTATTCTCTTCGACAGAAAGGTAAAGACAACCCATTATACAGCTTCCATCGGTGGCGATAATGTAGAAGCGGGTAGGGAAGTAGCCCGCTTTCTTGCCGGTAAACTGGATGGAAAAGGTACCGTTGTTGAGATTACGGGCTTGAAGGATGCTTCCCCTGTCATTGAGCGCCATCGCGGTTTCCACGAGGTGATGAAGAATTACCCGGGAATCAAGGTGGTTACCCTGGACAGTAACTGGAAGATGGAGCGAGCCCAGGAGTTGATGAAGCAATATCTGGATAAGGGCGGACATGCGGATGGTGTGTTTGGACATAGCGACCTGGGTGCCATAGGAGCCTTTCTGGAAACGGAGAGACGAGGCATTGATAAGCAGATGCTGATAGTAGGTATTGATGGATTGCCTGGAGAATGGGAAGGAGTGGATAGAGTGAAGAGAGGACAGTTTGCTGCTTCTTATGTTTATCCCACCCAGGGCGAGAAGATTATGGAATTGGCGATGAATATCCTTCAGGGTAAACCCTATAAGAAGGATAATGTGATGAAATCATTTCTTGCTACCCAGGAAAACTGCGATGCCATCGCTCTGCAATATCAGGATTTGGAAGCCAAGATGAAGAATCTGGATCAGATTTCTGTCAGTCTTGATTCTTATTCAGAGGTTTCCCGTATTCAGAAATGGATGATTATTGTTGCCATCGTCATCGTATTGGTTCTGCTCTTTGTCATCTACTATATATATAAGGTATATAGAAAGAAGCTGCAGAAACAGAAAGCCGTGGCTCGTGGATTCATCGAGAACAAGGAGGGCTGGGCTGTTGAACTGAATCATCTGGATGAGAGTGAACGTTATTTCATGGACCGTTTCAAGAAGAAGATTCTTGAGAATATGGGCAATGCTGATATGAAGATGGATGATTTGGGTGCCGAGATGCAGTTGAGTAAAGTACAGCTCTATCGCAAGGTGAAGGCTATGACAGGAAAAACGCCTGCCGAGCTCCTGAAAGAGATGCGCCTGCAGAGAGCCTATACCCTCTTGCAGCAAACAGACAAGACAATCTCTGAAGTTTCGGCAGAAGTAGGCTTTGCGTTACCGGGCTATTTCTCTTCCTGTTTCAAGAAACAATATGGCGTTCTTCCAACCGATTTACGACATAAACCGGTGTAAGATGTATGATATGGTTCTAACTCCTTTAAAATAAGTACTTTAAAATCTTAGCAAAAGATAAGAAAATCGTTTCATGTAACATAATTATTGTTGCAGGAACGATTTTTTTTATTTATATAACAGCTTTTTCCCTAATTTTGCAGCAGATACAAGCAATGACAATTTTTGAAACTTAAAACGTTATAATAGTATGAACAATCTTTCAAGATTACTGATGAGCTCTGCGCTCTGTACTGTTTGCACCGTAGCTAGTGCACAACAGGTAAATGTAAATGGCATCGTAAAGGATGCTACCGGTGAGACAGTCATTGGAGCATCTGTTATGGTGAAAGGCACAAAGACTGGTACTGTTACCGACTTTGATGGTAACTTTCATGTAGAATGTGCTCCTGGTTCCACACTTGTTATATCTTATATTGGATATAAGACGCAAGAAGTAAAGGCTTCAGACAATATGGAGGTAACACTTCAGGAAGATGCCAACGACTTGCAGGAAGTAGTTGTAACAGGTTATACCACTCAGCGAAAGGCCGATTTGACCGGTGCTGTATCCGTTATGAATATGAAGGAACCTGTCAGTGCTTCTGATCCTAACATGCTCAACTCTATGCAGGGTAAGCTTGCTGGTGTACAGATTGTAACTGATGCTGCTCCTGGTGGTGGCGGTTCTTCTATCGTAGTTCGTGGTATGAGTTCTATCAATGGTAGTAGCCCTCTTCTCATTGTTGATGGTATTGCTACATCAGAGAACATGAACTCTATCAACCCTGCCGACATCGAAAGTATCCAGGTTCTGAAGGATGCTTCTTCTGCATCAATCTATGGTTCTCGTGCTGCCAATGGTGTTATCATTATCACTACCAAGCAGGGCAAGGGCGAAAAGCTAACCGTAAATGTTAACTATGCTGCCAGCTTGCAGACAGTGGGAAAGACTTACGATATGCTGAATTCTACAGAATGGGGCCAGGCTTATTGGGCTGCCGCAAAGAATTCAAACATCGCTCCTTCTCATCCTTATTATGGTAGTGGTGATACTCCTCAGCCTATCGCAGGCTTGGCAAATACAGATTGGCAGGATCAGGTGTATCGTTCCGCATGGACTCACAATCTATCTGCCAGTGTATCTAACAGCTCTAAGAAGGGTAGTGTGATGTTCTCTGCCAACTATATTAATCAGAATGGTTTGATTGACTATACTTTCTATCGTCGTTACTCTGCCCGTTTGAACTCTAATTACAATATCTCTAATTATGTAAAGGTAGGTGAGAACCTGATGGTAGCTAAGTTCCAGGATCATGGTGCTTCTACAGGCAATGAGCGTGGTATTCCTTTCTTGGCAATGCGCCAGCACCCAGGACTTACCGTTCGTAATGCCGATGGTAGCTTCACTAACCCTATGACAGAGTTGAAATCTGATTATGCTAACCCTGTTCAGCAGCTTTATAATGGTCGCGATGATTCCAACGACAGCTGGCGTATTTTCGGCAATGCCTATCTGGAGTTGACTCCTATCAAAGGCTTGTCTTTGAAGACCAATGTTGGTATCGATCACTCACAGTATTTCAACAAGGTACTTACCCGCAAGACTCTTGCAGCTGATGTCAATGCCTTGAGCCGTGCTTATGGTCAGGGTGATACTTATACATGGACCAATACTGGTAACTATGTCTTCGATATCTGCAAGGATCACCATTTCAATGTGTTGGTAGGTTCTGAGGCTATCAAATATACCTTCGAGGATATCAGTGCCTGGAGAAATCATTATGCTTTCGAGGATGATGACTATATGCAGATTGGTACGGGTGAAGGCACTCAGACCAATGGTGGTGGCAAGTCACAGTGGGCTTTGTTCTCTTTGTTTGGTAAGTTGGATTACAATTATGCCGACCGTTACCTCTTCTCTGCTACCTTGCGTCGTGATGCTACTTCTCGCTTGTATAACAAGAAGAACTCTGGTGTGTTCCCTGCTTTCTCTGGTGCATGGCGCGTTTCTCAGGAGAAGTTCTATCCAAAGAACAATATCGTTAATGATGCCAAGGTGCGTGTAGCTTGGGGACAGAATGGTAACTCTCAGGTAGTTAGCAATTATGCTGCTTACTCTACTTACATCTTTGATAATGGAAATGGTGCCTATGATTTGGAGGGGACAAACAACAGTTACGTTAGTGGTATCAAGTTGTCGGCAACAGGTAACAAGGATTTGAAGTGGGAGACAACAACCCAGACCAACCTCGGTTTCGACCTCTATATGTTCAATAGCAGCTTGAGTGCATCTTTCGATTACTTCTGGAAGAAGACCAAGGATATGTTGACCGTTCCTCCAACACTTTCTGTAGCTGGTGAGAATGCTGGCAAGTGGATGAACACGGGTGATATGAAGAATACCGGATGGGAGTTGACAGTCGGTTATAACAGTCCTCAGTATGGCGACTGGTCTTGGAATGGTAACTTCAATATCTCTCATTATAAGAATGAGGTAGTGAAGCTTAACGATTTTGTGAATACCATCGGTGGTGATGTCCGCTTGATGCAAGGTCAGCCAATGGGTGTTTACTATGGTTATGTTTGCGACGGCATCTTCCAGAACGAGGAGCAGGTGGCTAACCATTCAGCCCAGCAAGGCAAGGGCGTAGGCCGTTTGATCTATCGTGATTTGGATGGCGATAATGTTGTCACAGACAAGGACCAGTGTGTAATCGGTGATCCTAATCCAGACCTTAGCTTGGGTCTCAACCTGAGCGTAACCTGGAAGCGTCTCACCCTGAGCACCTTCCTTACAGGTGAATTCGGATTTGATATCTATAATACAACCAAGCGTCAGCTTACACTCATGAGTTATGGCGGTACTAGTACAAACCGTAGCAAGGATGTGTTGAACGCATGGTCACCAACCAATACAAGTGCTTCTATCCCAGCCTTGTCACTCGATGACAACAACAATGAGGCTCGCATGTCAACTTATTATGTTGAGGATGGTTCTTACTTGAAGATGAAGTTCATCAAATTGCAGTATGAGTTGCCTAGCCATTGGCTCAAGTGCATCGGTGCTTCTGCTCTCAGTGTGTATGGTCAGATGGAGAATGTATTCACCATTACTGATTATTCTGGTCTCGACCCAGAACTCCCAATGGGCGCTTATGGCGCACGTTTGGATAATGGTCCTTACCCACGCTCTCGTACCTTTACCGTAGGTGTTAATTTGCAATTCTAAGTGTTACACATTAATTATATTATAGATATGAAATTCTCAGTTAATATTAAATATATGGCAGTGGCTGCTGCTCTTATGGGGTCTTCTATCACATTCCAGTCTTGTAACGACTTCTTAGACCTCAAGCCACAGGGTGCTTTTACCGAGGCACAGTTGGATGATAGTTCTGTTGAGGGATTGATGTCTGCGGCATACGCAGGCTTGGAGGCTCACTTCTTCGGAAACAACGAGTCTTTCGCCGGTCCTATCACAAACTGGGTGTTTGATGTTCGCTCTGACGATGCACTCAAGGGTGGTGGTGGAATCTCTATGGAGCAGAATATCCACCAGTTGGAGATTTCAAATATCACCAGCGATAATGCCACAGCGCTCTTCAAGTGGAGAAACGATTTCTATGCAATCTCTCGTGTTCACAAGGCGATGAATGCGATTGATATGGCTGATAACGTGAACAACAAGGAGGCTTTGCTTGGCGAGTTGAAGACGCTTCGTGCTTACTTCTACTTCGACCTGATGCGCATCTTCGACCGCATTCCTTACTTCACAGAGAATGAGGATCCTAACGGTAAGCGCATTGATGAATATACTCGTGATCAGATTTTCGGCTTTATCAAGCAGGATCTGGAGTCAGCTTACAACGTGTTGCCTGAGTCTCAGAGCCAGGTAGGTAGATTCAATAAGTATGTTGCTGCCGCTATCCTGGCTAAGGTGGATGCCTTTACAGGCAATTATGCTGAGGTGGAGAAGTGGAGTGATGTGGTTATCAAGAGTAACAAGTATTCGCTCTACAACAATTATGGCGATATGTCTAAGATTGCATTCAACAATAAGAATGAGTCTGTGATGGCTATTCAGTTCTCTACTGGTAACAACAATATGCACATCAACTGGAGCAATCTTCTGAACACTACCATGTCTGAGGGCAATCTCTTTGGTAATGGTGATGATTTCTTCCTCGGCAGCCAAAACTTGGTTGATGCATTCGCTACAGACGAGAATGGTCTTCCTTATCTGGATGGTTCTGAACATTACGTAAAGACCTCTGTAGATGGTGCTAATGATTATCAGGGCAATGTAGATCCACGTCTCGACTTCACTGTAGGTCGTTTGGGTATGCCTTTCCGTGGTCATACTTACAATATGAACTGGTGCCGTGCTTACGAAATCTATGGTGAGTATTCTAATAAGAAGTGCATGATCGATCCAAGTTCACCTGATATGGTACAGGGATTCCCTTGGGGTGCTTCTGGCTTGAACTTCTGCCTGATTCGTTATGCAGATATCGTTCTCTTGAAGGCTGAGGCTCTCATTGAGCAGAACAAGGATTTGGCTGAGGCTCGCAATCTGATCAACTCTGTTCGCCAGAAGGCACAGCGTAGTGTAGATGCAGACTATAGCCCAGTGGATCTTGACCCAACAAAGGCTAATTACGAGGTAGGACTTTATCCGGATGATAGCAAATGGACTCAGGACTATGCCCGCAAGGCTGTCCGCATGGAACGCCGTTTGGAGCTTGCCCTGGAGGGTAACCGCTGGTTCGACCTTGTAAGATGGGGCAATGTGGTTGATACTGTTAATAAGTACATGCAATCTGAAAAGAGATATCACTCTTATTACGAGGGTGCATCTATCTCAAAGGATGAAATCTTCTTGCCTACACCTTATGATGAGGTGAACAATTCAAATGGACTTTACAAGTAATCGGGTACGAATTTTTAAAGAATAGACAATTATGAAAAAGTATATATATAGTTTCATAGTAGCTTGCATGGCTCTCTTTGCCATTACATCCTGCTCTGATGTAGATATTCCTGAGGGTGTTAAGGCTCCAAAGGCAGAGAATCTGACCTCGCAGGTAGATGGTAGAACCGTGACATTGAACTGGACTTTGCCAACAGACGAAAACAAGTCGGGTGTGGATATTTATCGCAACAATGCTCTCCTGGAGAGTTTGGGATTGGTCAACTCTGCGGTGTTGGAGTTGCAGCCAGGTAAATCTACGCTTCTCTATACAGTGAAGATGAAGTATGACGATGGTCGTGTTTCTGATGGCGTTTCAACAAGTGTTACCATCAATGCCGAGCCTTCTAAGGTTGCCATCCTGCTTCCTTCAAATGATGCTTCTACTCTTGATGATGATGAGAGCGAAGCCTTGGATTGGTTCAAGAAAACCTATGGTGACAAGGGAGCTGTACTCACACCTTCTGATATCAAGGCAATGAATAAAATTGACCGTGGTCAGTATAGCATGATCTGGATTCAGATAGACCGTGTAGGTTTGGAATACGGCTGGCAGAAGTTGCCTGCAGAAATCGTTGATAACGATGTTGTTGCCAAGTTGAAGGCTTTCGCTCAGTCTGGTGGTAACCTGTTCCTCACCAAGCATGCCACTCAGCTTTCTGCTGCCATCGGTCGTGTTGACAACTCGCTGGCTCCTGGCATCTTCAGTTCTGGCGAAGGTGGTTCCGGTACTGATTATTGGACTACCAATGCCGTAATCGGCAGCAATCAGAATCCTAAGTACGATCATCGTTCACATGCAGCATTTGCAGGTTTGGAGGTACTTCCTGCTAATGATCCTGTTGACAATTACGACCATGAGTCTTATCCTCTGGAGGGTCCTGGTCACCGCGAAGATCATAACTGTATGTGGGATCTCAATGCCTACGACTTGCCATCTAAGGTTCCTGCAGGAAAGAATGTAGTAGATGCGTTCCAGCAGTTGACCAACTCTACAGTACTCGCTACCTGGGGTCATGTAACCGATTATTGCTGTGCGGGTATCGTAGAATTCCAGCCTACAGCAGAATTCAAGGGTACAGTTCTCTGTATCGGTTTGAGCTCATACGAGTTCAACCAGGAAGGTGGCAACAAGTTCCAGGCAAACACAGAGCTTTTAACCAAGAACTGCATCGACTATCTTGCAGAATAAAAAATTGAATTAAACAGAAATAGGAAGGCAGTCTTTGTGAAAACTAACGAGTGTTATTCTTTGTTGTGTGCGCAAAGAGGGTCTTCCCTTTCTAGGTTTTAAATCCAAGAACTAAAC
>ERZ1034939.1094-NODE-1094-length-14150-cov-17.398723_pt1 | contig 14150 bp, 7 predicted proteins | sample MGYA00520626_ERZ1034939 | MGnify/ENA primary metagenome ERZ1034939 (study PRJEB33766, sample SAMN09781751) | gut metagenome | biome: gut microbiome | host: Homo sapiens | place: Madagascar | study: EMG produced TPA metagenomics assembly of the PRJNA485056 data...
ATATAATAATACTTTATAAGAACAGACTTTTTTTCATATGCAGCCTTGAAGGAAATTTGTATGTAATCATCCTCTTCATAATCATACTCTATATTTACCGGTGTATTTTTTTCATATCTTTTTCCGGAATACAATCCGTAAAGACAATCACTGCTATACCAGCCGATAAAATTGCCAAGTTTAGCGTCAGCTTTCATTGTTGGGTATTGTTCACCCAAAATCTGACCTAATGTTTCTCCTTGAGTAATATCTTTCGTAAATGTTTTTATCGTATTTCCCTGATTGTCCTCAAATATCAGCTTAACATTTTTATATACTTTATTTGCTGCTTTTACACTTGTCTGACTGCATATTGTTGTCATAAAAACAGTCAGTGCCATAAAGAGTATTAGAGTTTTTCTTGTGATTTGTTTTGTCATATGTATACCTCACTATCCTTCATTAGAGTTCATCGGATCTTCCGCTTACATAATGGATAACTTTTATGAGATCTTGTATATTAACATTATTATTCATGTCTATATCTGCAAACCCTTGCTGTACTGGATTTATATCCTGCCTTCCACTTACTTGATGCATAGACATAATCAAATCTCTAATATCAACTTTACCATCACCGGTACAATCTCCATTTTTACCATACACAGCATAAAGTTCTAAAAAGTCATTATTAACATTGTAGCTAGAGTTTTCTATAATTTCGGACTTATCCAATTTATATCCATTTTCATTTTTACCAATAATAACAACCTTCTCCTCATTATCTGCCAATGCTGAAGTAGTCAGGATGTTTGCATTAAAACTATAGTTTTTTTCTCCAAACGTCAATCTTTCTACATTAAATTTACCAACAATATCTGAAATCTCTGTATCATTCTGATCATACACTTCCTTCAATAATGATAGATTAATATCTGTTTCATCATTTACACCAGAGAGATTTTTTCCATTTATAGTCCATGTACCATCATTCATTTTAAAAACAGCATTAATATCTTTGCCTTTTATTGCTTCAAGAATTTCTTTTGGTGCATACACTGCATCTCCCATATCAATTATTATATTTCCTGTTACCTTGCCGCAATTTACATCATCGACAATGCTGTTTATCTCATCATCCGGCATAATCAATGTCCTATCTGTAGGTAATTCGAATACCCCATATGGTTCATCTGGTGCTGTTTCACCTTCTTGCCAATCACTGTCTGTATATCCGGAAACTTTTGGAAACTTTATTTCATCTTTAGTGTTAATATATTGTGATTGTAGATATGTATAAATATATTTTCCATCTTTATTATTTAAAGTTCTATAGACTATAATACTTTTGTCATATGACGCTATTAATGCATATCCGCATCTAATTGAATCATTCTGTCCCATATATGCGTTATATATAGCCCTCCACTCTTTAAAATTCAATCCACGATTATTATTTTGTGGTGGATATATTTCTTTTATTTGAGCTAATGTAGTTCCATCTTTGACAAAATACGATCTATAATCCATTTCCCCAGTTGTTTCATTCCATTCTCTAAGTGAAATATGATGATACATATCAAGGTCTACCCAATATTTAGGATTTAATACCGTAGTTGTTTCTGTGTATAATTGTGTATCTGATGCTTTGGTAGTATTTCCCTCATTATCTGTAACATCAACTGATGAAACATATGCTTTTTTCATTGAAGGTCTGTATGTATACAAACCTCTTACAACACATTGATAACTTTCAGTTTCCTCATTCCACTTTAATTCATATGTTGATGTTTGATATCCTTTAGCATCTGATGGAGATATTATTTTCACTTCGACTTTTCTAATGGACTGATCATCATGAGCCTTTACAGACACTGTAAATAAATCCTGTGGGTTATTGTAATATTCTCCCACGCTATCATATACTTTTACTGTCTGACCCTGTTTATCAATTGAAATATCATCAATTATCGGAGCTTTATCATTTACTGTTTCATTTGCATACACTGTAGAATAATTTAAACCAGAAACGGTTGTAACGCCTACAAGTAATAATGTCATCATTTTGCGTACTGCATTTTTCATTGTTCCCCTCCTTAGTACCTTTTTCTTATATCATACTTCTTATGTTACTATTTGTCAATTATATTTTTTCCATTAGTGAATATTAATAAAACAAAACGGCACTTAGTTTGATATTAACCGAGCACCGTTATGTTTCATCATTTAAAAATTGTCTTCTCTTCCGCTTACAACATGTATTTCTTTTATAAGATCCTGTATATTTACCTTTTCATCAAAATTAACATCTGCAAAGCCTTCTCTTACACAGTCCAAATCTTCTCTTCCACTCACATGCCTTAAGCAGCTCATTGCATCTCTGATATCTATTTTACTATCAGAATTTAAATCTCCATTTATCCCATATATTAACAGACGATTTTCCCTATTAGTTATATTTATGGTAAACGTATTACTTTTCACTACCTCTGCATCGGTATATACCATACTCCCTATATCCACTTGTACTACTTTATTCACATTGTCCTTTACACCACTAACCATTAAGGTACTATCAAATTTCAACGCTCCGTTTTCTGAAAATATTATTTGTTCTACCGTTCTATTTCCAATAATTTTCTGTGCATTGTCTATTGAAATATCAGATATTCTTACATCAGAACGCAAAACATTTAAGTTTATATTTTGATTGATATTTTCCTTAACATTTTTTCCGTTAATGCTCCACTTTAGTCCATTCTGCATATCTATCAACAAATTTACATTTTTGTCCACCAATGCATTCGCTATTTTTTTATCAAGAATCCCATTCTTTAATTTTAAAGTAATTGAATCTCCTTCTTTTGCATTTTTTATTTTATTACATATGTCAGTAGCGTTATCACCAATCACTTTCTCATCCCACCAGTTCATGATATAATCCTTTGATTTTACCGCAATACCTTCTATTTCACTTGATTCATAAATTTTACTACTATATACAATCTCATAATTAACATTAGTAAATTCTACATCAAGATTAAATTTTGCATCATTAGATACCATATTATTCTTACCGTATTCTTTCATAATTGTATCATAATAGTGAGCAGCTGCACCATTAATCGCGCCAACGTGTGCCTCTGAAAAATATGAATCGGCTAAACATTTTACTGAAACATTTCCAACATTAGCACAATTATTACTTACTTCAACAGCATTAATTCCGCCTGCATTTACAGAATATGTTCCCAAATAATAAACATCTACACTAATATTTCCAGTATTAAGACATTTATCAGCACCGCCTTGTCCACATATTCCACCAATCCACGCTGCTCCTTTAAATCCACTGCTACAATCCTTTAATGCAAAGTTTAAATCATTCCTACACCTTTTTACAGTTCCACGGTTAAAACTACAAATTCCACCATAACAAAACCAATCATTGCCACATCCAACTACAGCAATATCTCCTTGAGATATACAGCCCTCTATAGTTCCATAATTTTCAATAGCAATTGAACCGAACTGCTCTGGAAAAGAATTGTGGTTATCAATAATAACGACATTACAATTCTGAATATAAGATGATTCCGATAAATAATTAAACAATCCATTATTCTGCGAAAAAGTGCATCTAATAGTATATCCCTGTCCATCAAGAGTTCCATTAAATTTTGATATTCTCGGTGCACACGATAAATCTATATCATTTATAAGAATATAATTATCATTTTGTCTATTTTCTATTTCTTCAAACATTTGTACATTGCTAATTTGATATGGATTATTTTTTGTTCCATCTCCTCCTGCAAAACCTTCAAATCCCTTAACTCTTATTTCATTTATTTGTTTTGAAGCTATTTTTCCATTATCATCTTTCACCTCAACCCCAAATGAATAAATCCCACCTTTCATAGGAATAAATGATGTAGTTCCACTAGAAGTATAATCTCTAATACTGTGTCTTATTCCATCAATAATGTAATAAAATTTGTATTTATATGGAGCTGTACCTCCTGCTGCCTGCCCTATAATATTAATCTTCTCAAATGTTTTGTATGTATTAGAATTATCAAATGTAAAATCTTTTACATATAAATCTCTATCTATATCATCAAACGCTACAAATGAAATACCATGATTCTTTGCAAATGTTTCTGCATTAGAACCTGCATTTCCGTATAAGATTAATTTGGATTCGCAGTTTGTAAACGCATCATCCCAGATATCAACATTATCATTATATATTTCAACTTTTTCTAAACTACCGCATTTATAAAATGCATTATCATCAATTTCTATAATATTATCAGTCATTGAAATTTCAGATAATTTTGTGCAATTCATAAATAACCCCTGCGTAATACAGTTCATCTTTTTGGATAGTGTAATCTTTTCAAGCGATTTGCAATTTAAAAACACAGCAAGTCCCATTGTATCAACTGAATCAGCTATTTGGATTGATTTTAGATTTTTACAATTAGCAAAAGCATAATTATCTATAGATTTCATTCCATCTGGCAGACTAACATCCGTAAGTCCTGTATTATAAAATGCACTTTTTCCTATTTTTTCGGGTGTTCCCACAAAATATATATTTTGAAGATTAGTACATCCGGAGAAAGCACAATCACCTATACTCTTCACTCCGGAACCAATTTCAACATAGTTTATAAATGTATTATTGTACCATGGTGATTCATTATAGCCATAATCAGTCATATTTCCATGACCATTAATTAACAATCTACCATTACTCCAAAGCTGCCAACTAACATTGTCACCACAATTACCACTGGATACACAATTAAACATTCCCATATCCTGCCATGCATCACTATACCCATCTATTACATGAACATGTACACTATCAGTATAATTTCCATCAACAGACGAAGCTGTTATTGTTACATCACCAGCCTTTTTAGGAATAAGCCATCCTGCACTATTTTCAACACCACATATACTTTCATCTGATGAACTATAACTTAAAATTTTATTAGTTGCATTCTTTGGTTCTACGTTCACAATTCCAGCACTGTAAATATATTCATCCTTAATGCCTATTGTAATATTCTTATTCACAAATGATATTCCCGTAACACCTACAGGATCACTTTCACCCATAAGAATATTGTATATATCATGGTGCTCAGCATCTAACCTATTCAAATAATTATTAATCAGACTTTGTGATTCACCATTATAGCTACGTTTCATGTCATTAATTGCTGCTATAAAACTATCACAATTTTCTCGGCTTTTCTTACTAAAAAAGTACTTTACATTTCCAATTACTGAATCTGTATAGATGATATCTGCATATTCTACAGCATATTTACAACTTAAATTTGCTATTGAAAATAATGCATCTACTGAAGCGAAATAATTTCTTGCATTATCTGATGTTCTATTTTTTACATATTCCTTTTCCATATTATGAATTGATAATTTTAACAAATTTGTAAATTCAGATAAACATCTCATTTTTTCATATTGCTCAATTGTTTTATCCGTTGAAAACAGATGTGTACACACTAGATCCCCAAATTTAATACCAATATCTGCTCCAACACAAAAATAATATACCACTGGCATATCCTTCAAAAAATCTTTCCAGCATTCATCCAAAATGGTTCCTACCACATCAAATAGTGTTTTCTCCGTCGCATTTATGATATTAGCACATATTCCTGAATCAAAGCTCTTCATACTTTCAATCACTTCACTCAATGCCGACTTAAGTTGCCCATTATCTGCCTGACAATTATTATACATATCTTGCAAAACGCTTTTTATCTCTACAGATAATTCACAAATTCGCGTATACTCTGCCATTCTCTGTATAGCCTCTATCAGAGTTCCTCCCGCTTCAAACAGGTTTGATATATTTTCACTATAATCTGATAAAGCATCAAGTTTCGGGTGATTATTCTCAAAAGATTCTGATGCTTTTTCTAAAATTTTCTCAATATCATTTTTAGAAAAAGCTGTAAGATTCTGTGTTTCATCTACTGAAATGTATTTCTTAACACTCGATATAACATCATCGGCCTCTTTTGAAATTAGTTTCGTATAATCCATAACAGTATTATCGTTTGTAGCCTCAGATATAAACACACTGATTATTATTGCAGAATATAAATCCTTCTCTTTCATTACATCATCTGCCAATTTTGATGGGGAATCCGTATAATGAATATATTTCCACGCATCAACTTTTTTCTGAAATGAATTATCTTTACTTAGTGAGTCTACAATTCTCTGCGCTGGAAATGATGCATTCATCATATTATTGATAACTGTTCTACACACTGAATTCTGTTCTAAATACTTATCAGCCCTATAAGTATACAAATTAAAGCTGCCAATATATTTTTTCGTATCATTAGCATATGTCACAGTTTTATATGTATATAAATTTTCCAATAGAATTATACCTATTAGACATATTGCTATCATTACTTTCCATATTTTTTTTGCATTTTTCATTCTTTACCCTCCATATAGTATGACAGCACGCGTCCTTTTACCGCGTGCTGCTTTAATCATACTGTCATTTAAAAATTGTCTTCTCTTCCGCTTACAACATGTATTTCTTTTATGAGATCCTGAATATTTACCTTTCCATCAAAATTGACATCTGCAAGACCTTCTCTTACACAGTCCAAATCTTCTCTTCCACTGACATGCCTTAAGCAACTCATTGCATCTCTGATATCTATCTTACTATCAGAATTCAAATCTCCATTATCACCATAGATAACATAACTTTCATTTCCGTTATCAACGTTGATACTATAGTTATTGTTATATACACTTGATGAACTTCTATACACATAACCAGTTGCATTTTTCTGGATCAAAACAGCTTTGTTATTAGTAATATCATTCTCTGGTTTTAAATTTATATCTGCTTTAAATCCAAATGAATCATTGTTTCCAAATATGATTTTCTCTGCACTTCGTTTACCAATTAAATCACTAAGATTTGAATCTGAAACACTTCCTGCCTCTTTCGTAAGAGAAATATTTGCATCCTCTATATTATCAGATACAATAGTTTTACCATTAATCGTCCAAGCACTATTTGCTGTATTAAATGTCACATTAACATTTTTTCCCTGCTCAGCTTTTAAAATTTCATTAGGAATAACTGTGGCATTATTCATTTCTACAGACACATTAGTATTTTCTGCCGCATTAGAAATATCTTTAACAGCAGCTTCAATCTTATCCTTTGACAAAGTAGACGAACTTTTAATTTTTAATGGAGTATCCGGTTTGTTTCCCTTTACTCTAAGAAAATAATAATAAACATCATCACCGTAACTCCTATCCCAACTATAATTTTCATAGCCTTCGATTACGGGAAGATCCTCTTCACTAATTTCGCCACTGTCAGATTTTCTGATATCAACGATTTCATCATTTCCATCTTCAAATAATACATCAAATACTATTATCTCTTTATCATAAATAGGATATAAAATACAAGAGCAGTCATATTTTTCATCATTCGGAACAGTGTCAAAGTATGGACAATACCATCTTTTGAAATTCAATCCTTCTATCTCTTTAGGTTTGTATATATCATTCATTCCAAGAGCTGTAACATTACCATCTACAAATATTGTTTTTGTATTATTATCAATCTCATCACGAGATTTTGCAGCCATATTAATCTCATAAAATGACATTTTATGTGTTCTATGAACATTAAACCAATGCTTTGCATCTTCAGGTTTTTCCGCTACATATGGATCACTGCCATTTGAAACAACTCCATATGATGAAATTGGAACAATAGTATAGCCATTATCTCCATATGGTTTGGTATATCCTGATTCACTTTCAATCTTAATCTTTTCTATCCAAACTTTTCCACTAAGAATAGCCCAATTATAATCTAAATTATCATCATAATAGGCAACATGAGGATAAATATTTGATTCATCTAATATGTATGTATCTGTTTCTTTATCATATTGTGCCATGAGCCTTATTTCTGAATCGTCTCTTTCCGACCTCAAATAAACATACACATTCATAGACATACCACTGCTTCCTGCATAATCCAAAGCCTTTATTGATATCTTAAACGCTCCTTTATCATCCTCATTTGATTCAACAGTTTTACCCTGGACATCTAAAGATACTGACTGAACTTTTGCATCACCTTCCTCGAGTTCAAGGCTCATATCATTAATATCCTCTTCTATCCAATTCACATTAGAACTTGCAAATCTATTCTTAAATGCCTCTGTATATGTTTTATTTCCTTTTGGATATATAATAGTACTTCCGCTAAAAACACCAGGAGCCTCTCCCCAGTTTTCATCGTTTATTTTAGGTGCATTTCCCGTTAAATAAATACATCCTGAATTTAAAGGAGAAAATGCCTTTACACCTACACTTTTCAAATTTGAAGAAAGAACTATTTTTTTACAGTTATTATTACAAGAGAAAGCATTTTCTCCTATACTCTCCACACTATCAGGTATTCGCAATCTTCGTATATCACTATTTGTAAAGGCCCAATCTCCTATGCTTTTTAATCCATCTGGCAAATTGACCTTTTGCAAATTACTCATATTATAAAAAGCCTTATCCCCAATATCTGTTATTCCATTACTAACATTTAAAATTTTGATATCATTGCTTTCTGCCCATGGAAAATCAATACCATCTATTTTTGTCAACTTTCCTGTTCCACTAATTGTCAGGGTTTCATTTTCCAATGTCCACGTTATGTTAGTTCCATAAGTACCACTTTGAACATTTGCATTTTCCTCCTCTGCATATGCACATATATTTGGCACCACTGCATTTCCACTCACAACCATTGTTGAAGCCAATACGATTCCCATTAACTGTTTTACTCGTTTAATCATATATTCTCTCCCTTCATAGTATTTTTTCTTATTTCATTATCCTATTCTTTATTTTTGCTATCACGCCTGCAGCGATAACACATATAATAAGCAACGCAACAATTATATACACTGCATAATCTCCATGCTTATCTTTGGTTTTCTTTGATTCTACGACTTTCTTATTTACCGGAGATTTCTTATCAGATGCCAACACTTCTGTACTGCTTTCCGTGTTACTCTCCGTTGCATTTTGCTCAACTGCTTCTGTATTCTCTGAGTCTGTCACAACCTCGCTTGGCTGTTCTGCTACATCGGTCTGGCTATCACCAGATTCAGCCGTTGAACCATTTAGATTGTTATTGCTATCAACGCTCACTGTATCCTTAGACGGTTTTCCGTCTGTCTTTTTATCTTCTTTTGAACCATACTCTTTTAAAGTATCTGCTATTATTTTTTTATCTGCAATATTGCCGCTTTGATCTGTATTATCACTCCAGTTTCCATCTGCCTGCTGATATTTTATACTATATGGAATTTCATTCATTTCATTGCTTGAATCAATCAAACTGTTAATCTTCAGCTCTGGCTGATACGATTTATCTGTGCCCAACAATTTAAAATCTACTGTCATCATGATTCCATCACCCGATACTCCATCCGGATATAGCATTACATAATGAACTTTTGAATTATCCTTATCATAATTTATATCGGCATATGAACTAGAAAAAACTTTTCCCAGACTGCTGCCCTCAAATGAAACCTTTGTTGAATCAAAAAAAAGCTCTGCGTCAATACCAGCCAGATTATCTGCATCTTTCAAATAAACAGATACCCTGATCATGCCATCAGACAGTGCCGCCGCTGTCTGAACATATATGGCGGCACTCTCATCAGCATATATAGGTATTGACCCAGATTGAAAAAATAATATAGCACAGATAAAACATATGGCCTTTTTAATTATTTTCTTCATACTTGTATTTCTGACCTATTTTCTATCTTCTATTTCTTCTTAATGATTTTCCTGTAATTACTCCAATCATTGCTACTGCTGCTGCAAACATTACCAGGAACAGAACAACATTATTATTGTCTCCTGTTTTTGCTTTCTTTGCATCATTTGCTTTTGAAACTGATTTTGCTGCCGGCTTATTGTCTGATTTTTTATTTGTGATAACCGGCTTTGGCTGCTCAGCTTTCTTTTCTTCCTTAACAGTGATTGTGCATGTTACTGTCTTATCACCAACTTTTGCTGTGATATCTGCTGTACCAACCGCATTAGCTGTTAATTTTCCATTCTCAACTGAAATCACACTAGGATTTGAGCTTGTCCATGTTACATCCTTTGCATCAGTTGTATTCTGTGGATTATATATGATGCTAAGTGTATCTGTAGCACCCAGCTTCATTTCCTTGATTACTTTATCAAATGCAATTGAGTTAAGTGGAATAGCCTTTACTGTAAGCTCTCCTTCTGCTGTATAAACATTCTTCGAGCCATCTCCTGCTATTGCTGTAACAGTTGCTGTTATTATTGTTTTTCCAGCTTTGAGACCAAACACATTTCCATCATTATCAATTGTTGCTACTGCCTTATCACTTGATGCAAACTCGACATTAATATCATCTGTGATATTGTTTGCCTCGATTAACTCACTAAGATTAAGGTAATTATCTGCATTATCTTTCTGACCGATTAATACATCATCAAACTCATCAAATGCAAGCTTCTTTCCGATTTCATCTGTCATGTTGTTTTCTTTTACAGTTACAGTTGTTGTTGCTGTAAACGGCTTAGCTGTTGCATTATCTACAGCCTTTGTTGTTGCTGTAACATCTGCCTTTCCTGCCTTTACTGCATAAACCATACCTGTTTTCTCATCTACCTTTACAACATCACTATCTGATGACTTCCATGTAACTGTTGTGTCATCATCTGTGTCTGCCGGTGCAATTGTTACATTAAGAGTTGTTGATGTACCTCTGGTAAGCTCAACTGTCTCAGGTAATGTAATGCTTGTAATATGCTTAGGAACCTTTACTGTACATTCAGCCTTTGTTCCGTTTGCTGCTGTTGCTGTGATTACTGCTGAACCAGCTGCAACACCCTCAATAATTGCTTTGTGACTGTCATCCTTATCAACAACTACCTTTGCAATTTTTTCATCAGATGTTGTCCATGTTACATCCTGCTTATCATCTGTATTGTTTTCCGGTTTAAGTGTAGCTGTAATAGTTTTCTTTGCTCCAGCCTCAATGATTTCATCCTGTGCACTCAGCACTACTTCATTTACAGGAATCTCGCTTACGTTTACTGTTACTGTTGCTTTAATACCATTAGCTCCTGTAATAGTAACTGTCGCCTGTCCTGCTTTCTTTGCTGTAACCTTTCCATCTGAATTAACTGTAGCTACCGTTTCATCAGAAGATGTAAATGTTACATCTTTGCTGTCTGTTGTATCAGCCGGTACTAATGAGTACGCAATATTTGCTGTCTGCTTCTTTACCATATTAATTGCAGATTTTTCAGGTACAATTTCCTTTAAAGGAGCATCAACTGTTACTGCACATGTTGCCTGATAGTTTCCTACCTTTGCAGTAATTACTGCTGAGCCTGGTTTAACTGCTGTTACGATTCCATTGTTGTCAACTGATGCTACTGTACTATCACTTGATGACCATGCTACAGTCTTATCATCTGTTGTATCTGCCGGAGTGTACTCTACTGTAAAAGCTTTTGTGTCGCCCTTATGAATAAGAGCCTTTTCTTCCATTTTAATTCCTGTAAGCTTTACTTCCTTTACAGCAATATCATATGTACTGCTCACATTTCCTACTGTTGCTTTAATGGTTGTTGAACCATCCTTTAATGCTGTTACAAGACCTGTCTTGCTGACTGTTGCTACAGATGTATTGCTTGATGTCCATGTTGCAGCTACACTATCTGTTGTATCTGCCGGATCATATGTAAGTCCAAGCTGTGTTGTCTGTCCCTTTTTAATGCTATGTGTTGTTCCTGTAATTGTAATTGCCTTTAAAGGATTAATAACAGTAACTTTTGTCTGTGCAGATAAATCACCGCATTTTGCTGTTACTGTAGCTTTACCATTCTTAACTGCTGTTACTGTTCCATCACTTGAAACAGTTGCTACTGATGAATCACTTGTTGACCATGTGATTGTTCCATTTGCATCTGCCGGAACTAATGTAGCTGTAAGTTTGTCTGTAGCACCCTTCACGATTGTCGTTGCAGTTTTATCAACTGTAATACCTGTTGCCGGAACTACAACCTTTACGCTTGGAGCCTCATCATAATTAAAATCAAGCAAATCCCCTTTATAATTTGTCAGATCATGTACTAAAGTCTGTAATTTAAAGTCTCCATTTGCAGAATCTTTTACTTTGAATTTTGCTTTAATAATATTACCATTTTCAAGAGGATCATTTGCTCCTACAGTCACTCCAAATCTACCGTTTTCTTTTAATGCATACGGATCTCCCATAAAAGCACTTGTAATGACATTACCTTTTATTATGCCGTCATTTCCTTCTACAGGTTCTAAAACGTTTTTATCAAACAACATCCTTAATGTTAATCCAACTCCCGTTTCATTTCCTGCCAAATCAATTGAATAAGTGATTATATCACCCCTTTTAACCTCTGTTTTATCAACAGATACTGAAAGTTTAGCCTTCTCAGATGCATCTACATGCTGAAAACCTAGTGTACCCGATAATCCCAATACCATGACTAATGCCAGTATTGTGGACATCAGCTTTTTCCACATACTTTTTTTCATCTTTTGACCTCCTTATAGTCCTTATTACTTACATTGTGCCACTATTTTTTCTATATGTCAATATTTTCTTTACCATTAGTTAATATATTCTCTTTCATTTATCAAAATTGCTTTTTTACACATTGTAAAATGTCTTTTTTCATAATGAAAGTTAATAATTTTAATATCATATACAATAAGTCATAATATTTTTTACTTATAGCAACATATTTGTTATGGAGGATTTTACATGAACAACATTATTTTAAACCCACAGGAGTTAGGTGAACGAATACGAAAATTAAGATTAAAAAGGAATAAAACACAATCATACTTTGCTGACATGCTCTATATTTCTTCTTCATATTTAGCACTTATAGAGTCTGGTAAAAGAGTTCCTAATCTCGACTTACTTATTCATATAGCAAAATTCACAGACGTCACCCTAGATTATCTCGTTTTTGGAGATGATCCCAATTGTGATCCTTTGCAAATGACTTTTAACCGACTAAATGATAGTTATGAAAACAGACAACTTGAAAGAGCTATGAAACTAGCTGAGTTTTACCTTGAAATGACAAAAGATGATGATAAAATCAAAGACAATATAAATAAAAAATAATTTTCCATTGCCAATCCCCTTACTTATTTCTATAATATTCTCATACCATATATTCAAATGCAGCATATAAAGAAAGGGGATTTTCAATGGACACTTTTTCAGAAGTTTTTAAGGCTATCGCAAGCTACCCGTGGCAGGTAAATGTAGGTGTGCTTTCACTAATACCACTGTACATCATAGATTTTAAGTTTTTCGACAAACTAAATATTGGTTTACAGCGCAAGATAGCACTTGCAAAGGAGCGCGGACATGTGGCGAGAGGCATGATTGTGAAGGAAGATGCAAAGAGGCTCGTTGTCAATAATTCACAATCCGCTTACAGCTACTGGGCTGCCCGATACACATATACGGTAGACGGAAAGGAGTACCGCAAGCGTTTTTCATGCGATAACAGACATAGCACCCGTTCTGAGCTTAGGACTATCATAAATGTGTACTGGCTTGATGACCCGAACAAGCCTTTCTGGGACTATAGCAGCGATTCACTTGGCGCATGGTTTGGAATTTTTACGATATTGTTTCCATGGATTGGGGCTATACTTATCATACAGCTGTTAGGCGGTGCCGATGCAATAGCGCAGTACAATAACAGTCGGATGTGATACCTTCCTACACAAAAAATCCGCTATACCAAATACAATGGTTAGCGGATTTTTGCTATTTACATTTTGACAAATTATTCATGCCTGATGCTACACAGACTCAGGCACCTTATAACCTGCTTCACTCATTAATTTTTCAAACTCACTGACACTGACACCGGCTTCCTCTGCTGCAGTATCAATATCGAGCTTGCCTTTTGTTACCAGAGTAAACAACATCTTATTTTCTCCTTCCTCGATAGCATCAGCTCTTTCAAGCTCAAGCTGCCTGTCAAATTCATAA
>ERZ1034939.1105-NODE-1105-length-13989-cov-8.298622_pt1 | contig 13989 bp, 36 predicted proteins | sample MGYA00520626_ERZ1034939 | MGnify/ENA primary metagenome ERZ1034939 (study PRJEB33766, sample SAMN09781751) | gut metagenome | biome: gut microbiome | host: Homo sapiens | place: Madagascar | study: EMG produced TPA metagenomics assembly of the PRJNA485056 data...
AAACTTGGGAGATTCCAAATTTCGACAAGTATGACATTTATAAGTTAGATGACAAGCTTGTTATTAATGAGAAACCTAAACCAAAAAATTATGTAGTTGCATGTACGATTGTTAATATCGCTTTACTTGCATTGAATATATGTGTGTTCTTATCTACTAAGATCTTGGTTTCAACAATCATCCAGGTAGTTAAGTAATATGACTAAGGATGAGTTACAAGCAAAAATTGACGGGTTTATTGAAGAAGAAACAGCGGATGAGAAAAGTAAGAATACCATTCGTAAATACAAGCATGTTGCTACTTTGTTTGTTAACTCATTGCCTGATGGTGAAATACAGAAGTCCGATATAGTTGGTGTTAAAGATAAACTGCTGCATGATTATAAAATCAGTACAGTAAACAACTATATTGTGATCATTAATAAATTTATTAAATATAGCGAAATCATAGATTCAGGTGATGATTTTAATTTTCTTAAGCTTAAAAAATATTATTCGAAGAATTTATTGAAGAACGTAAGAGTCCAGAAAGACGATTCTTTGGATGATATTTTAGAGCCTAATGAATTTCAAAGGCTATTAAAAAAAGCCCGGGAAATCAACCGTATAGACCTATACGAGGTTATGAAGGTATTTGGATATACGGGAATTAGGCTGAGCGAATTACAGTTCTTTACTGTAGAAGCAGTAACGGATGACAATGTGTATGTTATGAACAAAGGAAAAGGTAGAGGAATCATTCTACGTTCAGACTTGCGCAGAGAGCTCCTAAGATACTGCAAGGACAACAGAATTGAAGAAGGGTATATATTTACATCTTCTGATAAGAAAAGCCCTGTAAATGCTCGTGTGTTGTCTAGAGACTTAAAGATGGTTGCTGGTAAATGCAGAGGGATTAAGCTTGGTAAAGTACATCCTCATGCATTCAGACATTTGTTTGCGATTCAGTATTTGATGCAGAATGGTGAAAATGCGATTGCAGAACTAGCTGACATTTTGGGCCATTCTAGTTTAGAAACTACAAGAATCTATGTTCGTACAACAAGGAAAATGAAAAAGCAGAATCTTGAATCATTGAGTTATGCAAAAAGGAAGTAGGTAAAGAGGTAATTATACAATACGGGAGAAACAAATGAAAGAAGCTACTAATGTTAATACAGGAGATGTTATTCAGGTTCAAAATGCATCATATGAGGTTCTACAGGTAGTTCCTGATGCAGTTTATATGTTTGAAGAATATGGAATAATAGCTGCACTTGTACAAAGAAAAAACATTTCTTGCATGGGTGCAGCATATCGTTTTTATCAGGTAGATGGAAGGCTTTTTGAACTTGTGATTCTACCTAAAAGTAATACAAGGAATAGAAAGAGAATAAAGGAAATATCTTTATTCTGAGGATAGAAAATGAAACACAGTTTTGATGCAGAAATTGCGAATGAATATGGAGTTGAAATAGCTATCATGTTCGATATGTTTTGTTTTTGGATCAGCAAGAACGAAGCAAATAATTACAATTTCCAGGACGGGAAATATTGGACGTTCAATACATATGATGGATTGCATAAAATGTTCCCTTATTGGAATGTTCAAAAGATAAAAAGAATCTTAAATAAAATGGTTGAACTAGACTTGTTAATCAAGGGAAACTATAACGAAAATCCATGGAATCATACAACTTGGTATGCGTTTGGAGAAGTAGGAGAAAAACTAAAAAGTGCTTTATCTATCGATTGGTCAAAAGTGACTAATCGAACGGTCGAAAATGGCAATTGTAGAATAGTCAAAAATGACCAATCTAAGACAGTTAATAAAACATTTATATACACAGTTAATAATAAAAGAAATATAAAAGAAAGTTCCGACGACACTGATTTATCAGCATCAGAAACAATCCCTTATGTTGAAATTATTGACTACTTGAATTCTAAATGTTCAAAGCGTTACAAACACAGTAATCGCATTGCTAGAGAGAAGATTCATGCTAGATGGAATGAAGGATTCAGGTTAGAAGACTTTAAGCTTGTGATTGATGTTAAAGCTTATGATTGGTTAAACGATACAAAAATGAACAAGTATCTAAGGCCTGACACGTTGTTTGGATCTAAGTTTGAAATTTATCTGAACAGTGTAGCACCTAAACAAAAAACAAATAATTTTGTGATCGCGAAAGGAGTGAAGATGTGATGCAAGCTATCAGTGAAATAATCCAAAAACAAAATGAAGAAAATAAGAAATATCTTAAAAGCAAACATTGCCAAAGTGATTGTGACAAATGCATGGCAGCAGGTGCATGTGGTATTTGGGAAAAGCCAGCGTATTATGACGGGAAATACCTGGTAGCTGCAACCAAGGTATTTTGTTCAAAAAGAAATGACTGTGAGAAACTATCAAGCTATCGCAGTGAATGGATTGAGAAGAACAAAAAGAACAGTTGTCTAGGTGATTTGTTAAACAAACGAATCAATGATTTTGTTGCATCTGATCCTTGGCAGGAAGCAATCAAAAAAATGGCAGTGAATTACATTCAGGATTGTAAAAACAATTTTGCAGAACACATACCTTGCAATTGGTTGATGTTTCTAGGTCAGAGTGGATGTGGAAAAACACATCTTTGTTCAGGAATTAGTAATTGGTTGTTAGAACAAAATAAACGTGTTCTGTACGTCAGATACATCGAGTTGAGTAATTCTATTAGCAACTTTGATTATTCGCTTCTAGAACGTGCTAAACACGCTCAAATCTTGTATCTAGATGATTTGTTTAAATCTAGTGCCAATCGATTGGATGATAAAGCAATCTTTGATTTGATTGATTATCGCTATAACAACAACATGCAGACGATCATATCCTGCGAAAGAACAAGCCAGGAAATGATTGATATCAATGAAGCAGTTGTTGGAAGAATTGTTGAGAAGTGTAATGGCTTTTTCTTTGAAATCGAGAAAGAGCATGGAAAGAATTACAGGTTGAATTGATGGCACGAAAAATATATGGAATATACAAGGATGATCTTCCTGCTTGTATTGGAACAGAAGATGAATGTGCATCGTTTTTAGAAACAACACTTAATTGTTTTAGATCGATGTACTGCAAACAAAAATGTGGAAAAATTAAACATTCAAGGAATGGATTTATAATCGTAAAAATATGCGAAGAATTGGAATTGGAGGAAATAGAATGATTGAATCAAAAGTTATTGAAAAATTTATGCAAGAACATGGTTTAGATCCTTATGATGTATTTGATGTGGATGGTGAGTTTAAGCAATGCAACCCACTGTATTTTAATGAAGATTTAGAGCTACGATCAATGGAATTTGATTCTAGAAATCTTGAATTTTTTGGTGGAAAAACTTGTTTGTATAGATTATTAACCGGTAAAGATCATGTAAAACAAAGAATAACAAAAGATAAAAAATCTGAAGTTGTTGCCGAAGAGAAAAATATGAAATTGATATGGAAAAAAAATAGATTTGACGGGCAAAAAATAACACGACTTGTATTGACTGATGCCTACAATGAAAACAGAGCAATCGCAACAATTGAAGAGCACCAACTTAACGAGAGTGAGCCAAAATTGTTTTATATATATTTCACATTGTATTTTGGAGAAACAATAAGCATTGTTCATCCGTTTAAAAGTTTTGAAGTAGCAAAGAGAGCTGCTTTGCAATTCATTAAAGAAGAAGCGGTAGAAAGAATGAAAGAATTAACATATATCATAAATTTCATAGATGAATAAAAGAGGAAACAAATGACAAGTAAAGATATTGATTTAATAAAAGAAATGCTTCAAATGCAAGCTAAACTAGATGAAGCAATTATGAAAGAATACGGATTAACTGAAATTGATGAAGAGAATTTAAGAATGGCAATCCTTGATGAAGTGGGAGAATTAACTCACGAACTAAAAGCTAATTGGTGTTGGTGGAAAAAGACTCAAGCACCTGTTGACGATAATAAAGTTTTAGGCGAGTTAGTTGATATTTGGCATTTTGTGTTGAGTTGGCAAAATCATTTCAAAGACGGAGAAGAAGGAATGATAAATACTTGTGCGGTCGTAAGAAATTCAAAAAGAATCTTAGACTCGCTAAAAACTAAGGAGTATACATTATCAGGAGAGTTAGTTTATTTGGTAATATGGGGTATTTTTAAAATGGAAAGATTAATTGCAATAACTGAATACTTAGGCTTCACAATCGAAGATGTATATCAAGCTTATTGCGACAAGAACAAAGTGAATTATCAAAGACTGAAAGAGGGTTATTAAGATGTGGATTAGAAGCCAAAGTAAAAAAGTGTTGTTAAATGTAAATCAAGTAGTAATTAACAACAATAAAGATAAAAGTGAATATTACATATACGGATATTCAGAAAGAGGAATCGACATATTAGGTGTCTATTCAACACAAGAAAAAGCTTTAAAAGTATTAGATAAAATTCAAAAAATAATTGAATATCCTGGTTCAACTTTAGTCTCGCCAACTGCGTTAAATAATTACTACCGTTTAATTCCAGCAGGTCAGTTTTACCAAATGCCACAAGATGATGAGGATTTTTAAATGGGACCAGTAGAATTTATTAAGAGTTGCTTCGCAATTGCGTTCGTTATGATATCTTTTGTCATCTTTGTCAAAGTTTCGTTTGCACTTGTAGATTGGCTTGTTGAACGGATTAGAGAAGCTACTCTAAAATTTAAAATAAAACGATTACTTATGGAGTATTTAGAATCAGAAAGAGAATTCTTGGAAAATCGCAAAGACTTAGAAGAACATGAGGATGAAGTATGACAGAAAAATTAAGACCTTGTCCGTTCTGTGGTGGAGAAGCAAAAATACAGTTAACAGATTATGAAGGAAATTTTAAAGATGAATCCTATTTAGAAAATCCATACAGTGGAGTTGGATATGTAATTATGCATGATACAAGTAATTCAACAGACGGTTGCCCAATTGCTACTGATTCCGATAGTTCGCAAGGCAGCTACATTTACGCATCAAAGGAAGCGGCAATAAATGCCTGGAATGGAAGAACAGATGATGATTTAACCAATTATATATCTAAAATTATGAATATCTTCTATGGATCATTCATAAATCACAATAAAGAGCTAATTCTGATTCCAAAAACAAATCTATATTTCTATTTAGGTGATGTTAATACAGTTGACGAAATGAAGTACAAATTACTTGAATGGTGCAGTAGAAGTTGTTTTAAATCAATGCCATACAGATATGCCAAGAAGAATAAAGAGTATCAAGACGATGTTTTAAGAAAAGTGAATGAATGTCTTGGTATGGAATTTACACGAGAACAAATGGAATTGATTTACACAAAATTAGGAAACTGTATAAATCATGAATTGACAATGAAATTTGTTAGTAGTGGTTATGATATGAAATTATTGGAGAAAGAAAATGCTTGAAATAGCTTGTATGTTATACAACCTAGCAATAATTGGAATCACCTGTTATATGTGTGCAAATTATAGTTATTGGTTCTTATTGTTATTGTTGCTAACAGGCAGTTATAAAAAGATTTAAGGAGATAGAGGATGTCTAAAGTTGAATTAAGACTTAACGAATTAATAGATGCATACAAAAATAAAATGGATGAAATTCGTAAATTAAATGAACTTGAAAAAGCATTTTTAGATGATGAATTAGAAGTAAACCATAATGAACAAATGTTTACACAATTCAAAGGGATAGATAAATATGATTTTGAATTAATGGTTTTAGAACAGATTGTTGAATCACTTGAGTATGTAAGAACAGGGGAATATAAAGGCTATGAATAAATACGAACAAGCTTTAAGTAATATTAAAATGAAATACAGAGAAATGAAAGAAGAGCGAAAAGGCCAGTTAAACGAAAATGAAAAAGCCCAATTCAATTTATTGCAAGAGTTGGTAGAAAAATCTACACCTAAAAAAGCTGCTTTCAAAGATTATGGTCCTGATATTGGAAGAGAAAGAAGATGCCCATGTTGTAATAATCTATTATTTGATTGGGATAAATTCTGTTCTCGTTGCGGCCAAGCTTTGAAATAGAGAAAAAAAGGAGAATACACATGAATAAAAGATATGAATACGATGGATTTATTTATTGCAAAGATGATTTGAATGAAGAAATAGATAACTATGGTGGGGATTTAGATGATTTGTTTTTTCAATTGCACCGTGATGGAAAAGCTGATAGTGACACGTTTTATTACGCAAGAGAATCTAGTGAACTTTATAAAGATTACGAAGATTTAATAGAATCAGAATTTAGTGAATTAGAGGTTGAAGAAAATGAATAAATATCAAAAAGCATTAGATAGAATTGTGAGCACAATCATAGAAAAAGAAGCAGACGGATATCGGGAACCAAGAACCGCAGGAGATTTCTGCTGGGAATCAAAAAACATTTTGCAAGAATTAGTTGATAAAGAAGAATCATTTGAATGGATTCCTATTTCTGAAAAGCTTCCAGATGAGCATGATAGCATTTTTGCTAGATTGTATGGAACAGATAAATGGAACGATGCGTTTTGGAGAACGAAATCAAAAGAGGTGCTTGTGACTATTGAATACGAAGATGGTATAAGAAGTGTTACATCATCATATACAACTGATGGTAAATGGGAAGTAGAAAAGAGATTTAAATTGAGAAAATGTAAGGTTGTTGCTTGGATTCCATTGCCAAAGCCATATAAGGAGAAAGAAGATGAATGATAAAAAATTAGATTCATTAATTGATAAATATATTCTTGATGCATGCTGTGGGTCTAGAATGTTTTGGTTTGACAAAAGTAATAAGAACACAGTTTTTATGGATAATCGAACATTAGAAGATACGTTATGTGATGGAAGGACATTATCTGTAAATCCTGATGTAATAGGCGACTTTAGAAATATTCCATTTGACGATAATACATTCAAATTAGTTGTATTTGACCCACCACATTTGATTCATGCAGGACAAAATTCTTGGTTGGCCAAAAAATATGGTGTGTTAGATATCAATACTTGGAAAAAAGATCTTAAGCAAGGGTTTCAAGAATGCATGCGAGTATTAGAAGATTGTGGAGTTCTTATTTTTAAATGGAATGATGAGCAAATTAAATTTGGCGAAATTTTAAAAGTTATTGATTATAAGCCTTTGTTTGGCGACAAGAGAGGTAAAACACGATGGACAGTGTTTATGAAGGAGAATGAAATATGATTAAATTACAAGACGGATACGGAATTGTATCTGATGGAAAGAGCTACACTCTAGTTCAAGACGAAATTCAAAATAGCAAAAATAGAGTTGTGACGAAAATCAAGAAACAAATTTCCGTTCACTCAACTTTATCAAGTGCGTTACAAGGTTATTCAAATTGTGTAATGGCAGTTTTAGTAGCCAACGTAGATTTAGATTTGAAAGAAGTTAAACAAGCTATAAACGAGCTTAAAGAAGAGATAAAGGCATATGACTGCTAAAGAGATGTTTGAAGGAATCGGATATAAGCTATCCGAAGCATATAGCGAAGATACACTTATATCTTATTTTGATGGTAAAAAAAATATTACGATTGAATTTTGTATTAAAAACAAACGATTCAGAAAAGCAAAAGGAGTTTTTGATTGTGTAAATATTAGCATCCCAGAATTACAAGCAATCATCCAACAATGTAAAGAATTAGGTTGGTTAGAAGATGAAAAGCAAGAAACAAATTATGAACATTACAAAGATGAAATCATAGAAAATTGTAGTTTGAGTTTATCACTAGTCGACGGAAAGCCTCATAAATGCAGTGATGTCAATTGTTGTGATTGTGGATTTAGTACAGGACATGGATGTGGAGAAAAGATTAAAGAATGGCTTAAAAGTCCATACAAAAAGCCAACATACAAATTGAGTCAGTTTGAATACGACTTAATCAATGCATTTGATCGTTGCAAAGAATGTTGTCTGTTGAATGAAATCGAATGTTTAAAAAAATTAAGTGAAAAAGGGTACTTCAAGGGCATTGATCCTTTCACCAAGGTGCATGATATCATAGACAATTGTGAGGTAAGAGAATATGAAAACTGCTGAAGAAATGTTTAAACAATTAGGGTATGAATTTGAAAAAGAATATACCAGTGATGGAGTGAATGATACTTACAGATACACTAGATGTTTCAGGGTCGATTCAATTAGATTTGATTTGAATGGTAAAAATATCATAGTCAGTAAAATCTTTCATACTATTAGTTTGAATGAGTTACAGGCGATCATCCAGCAATGCAAAGAATTAGGTTGGAATAAGGAGTAGGAAGAAAATGAATGAGATTAAAATACCTTCAATTGAATTTGTTCGATTAAAAAAGGGAATCACAGAAGAAGAATTAAATGATTACATAGCGGAAAATGATGATGATAGCTTTATAGTTTATTTGAGATACAAATATGACTTTGAAAAAGAATGGACGTATTTGACGGAATGTGCAGCGTGGAATGGTTGCGATGATACTATAAGTTGGTTGAATGATTGGTATGAAGGTCAACAAAATGTTGAATTTTTGGCTATAAGTAAATTAGGAGAAGAATATGGTTGCTGAAAAAATGTTTACTCAATTAGGTTTCATAAAATGTGATGGTGTATACAGAGAAGGTGAAACGCTGCTTTATGAAAAAACAATATGTGATGGTAGAGATGTGTTATATGTTAGATTCTTACATGGAATGGTTCGTGTTACTGAATTGGCAAATTATGTATATAACATAGACGGGAAACTCATGAAGGCTATTTACAAGCAAATGGAAGAACTTGGTTGGCTAGATTCAGAACGTAAAGCTATATATCACCTTACAAAATTTGAATATGATTTATTGAATGAAGATAAAGAAATTCATGAGTGGTATTTTAAATGTTTTGATCATTTGATGAGGCTGAAAAAGCAAGGACATTTTAAAGATGTGAATATAGAAAAGCAGATTGGTGAAATATTGCTAAATTGTGAGGTAAGAGAAGATGAAAACTGCTAAAGAGATGTTTGAAAAGCTAGGTTATTATGAAAAAGATGTCGGTTATACTAATATTCTTTGCTACGAAACTGACGTTAGCATTCCAGATGTTCCGCATTATATAGGTTTGCAATTTGTACTTAACCACGAATACATTTCTATCTACAGTCATGTTGGAGGAAAATATGAATACGGAAAAGAACGTAATTATTCGTATGGAGCATTTAATGGGTTTGATGTTGAGTTATTAAGAGCGGTTGAGCAGCAAATGAAGGAATTGGGGTGGATTTAATGAGTGCTGAAGAAATGTTTATAAAATTAGGATTCACAAAAAAAATAACACCAAACACTCTTATAATGTATGGATGCGTAAATACTACTGCATCACGAGATATTGCGTTTGATAAAGTATCTAGACGTATTGCAGTTAAAGATGTACTAGGAAATAAATTAACAACAGAAGCCATATCGGTAAATGAATTAATGGCGATCATCCAACAATGCATAGAACTCGGATGGTTAGAAGAAGAAACTTGCACTAACAAATTAGAATATGATTCAAGGGATGTATTTAAATGTTCTAATTGTGGATTCATATCAGTACACCAAACAGGAGTTAAAAGCGACGAAGATAATAGAGTAGAATTCTTTTATAGTTACAAACCCAAATACTGTCCAAATTGTGGTGGAAAGATTGTAGATTGAAAAGGAGATTAACTAATGAGTGGTGGAAGTTACAGCTATGTGTATTGCAGAGTTGAAGAAGAATGTGTTAACAGAATGTTCGATTCTCAATTAAATGAAATGATGAAAGATTTAGTTGATGTGCTGCATGATTTAGAGTGGTGGCAATCGTGTGATAGTGGTGAAGAAAGATATCGCGATACAGTCAGAAAATTCAAAAAGAAATGGTTTAAACAAACTAAGATTGATGTACAGAAACAAATCGAATCAGAGCTAAAAAAAACAAAGGATGAGTTAATGAAAGAGTTTAAATATTTAAATGATGATGAATAGAATTAAAAAAGCAATTATTAAGAACCTGGATCTTATTATTACTTGTACAGTATTTTATGTTGTATATGCAATTATTGTATATGCAACATTATATGGATTGAACGCACCATCAGGTAATCCGTTGGAGAGTGGTTTCTAATATGTGGTTTACAATAGGATTGATGTTAGGTGCTATATGCGGATTGATTGTATGTAGTTGTGCAATGGTATCACAGATTACAAGTTTAGAAAATATGATTGCAGCACAAAGTATGGAAATTATGGATTTAAAAAATAAGGTGAATAAAGAATATTTGTATGATGGATTTGAGGAAACAAAATGAAATTCATACCAAGAGAAGAATTAGCTTTTATTGTAGATCACTTAGATATAGATGATGTTGGCTATTTTGATATGAAACATCTTTTTGACATGTTTGGAGATGATTGGTTTGTAGAAGGATGTACATGGATGAAAACAAGAGAAAATGAAGAAAGAAAAAAAGAATTAGAAAGGTTAGGATATAAAGGTGTTAAAGAAATACAGAATTAAATATATCAAAGACAATAATATTTGTGTCATGGAAGTTCAGGAGGAATCGAAAAGTATGGCAATGTATAAGTTCTATATGAAATTTCCATCATGTACTATTGAGGAAATTGAAGAAATTGCATAGGAGACAAGATGAGCAAAACGGATTATGAAGAATATGTAGAAGTTCAGGTGGATACATTGATTAAAAAACTTGAAATGTTCAAGATTTATGAAAGAAAGTTTAAATCATTGGATGGAATCTTGAAGGATTTGGAGGTTCGCAAAAAAGAATTTTCAGATCCAAAATCTCCATCGTTTGAACAAAGGTTGGATTCAAAGAAAAATAAGGACATTACAAATGATGTTCTTGTAAAGTTTATTTCAAAAGAAAAAGTACTTGAAGATGATAAGAATATCATTTTAGGAAAGCTGAGAGAGATTGAAACAATTATTGATCTTATTCCAAATGATGATGTTCGTTTATATATGAAGCGTCATTATATCAATGGAGAGCCATTTGAGAAGCTTTCAGGAGAAAAGTTCTGTAGCAGAATGAAAATGTATTATGCAATGAAAAAAGAGCTTAAAAAGCTTGTTATGGGAGATTTGAACAAATGAAAAAAATATTATGTGCAATTTTAGGAATGACAATGTGTCTAGGTTTGGTAGGATGCCAAGAATCAGATACAGCTAATCATAATTTAAGAGTGGATGCAAACAACTTTAAAATATCGAGAAAGGTTGTGGCATTAAATACTAGAACAAATGAACCGTTGTTTTCTGTTGAAGGAAAAATTTCTATTGAAACAGATAGTGATGGCGATTTGAATGTAACGATTAAAACTGGAAAAGATAAATATAAATTGTTTTATGCACATTTATCAAAAGATGTAACATATACAAGTATTCAGACCGATTCGGTAAAAGAAAATCCGTATGGATATAAAATAACATTCTTTCCTGCTAAAGAAACGATTGAACATGGCTTGATATGTGCTTTATAGGATTATCAAAGAAAAGAGGAATAAAATGAATAAATTATACAAATTATTAATGGTTGGAATGATTAGTATTTCATTATTTGGATGTGCATCTGTGGATCGTTGGGGTACTGATATAAAATCAGATTTGAATGGTGGATTGAATAGAATAATCAATGTGTATACAGCAGATGGAAAAGTTTTAGCAAGCTATGAGGGAAGAATTGATATTGAAATAAATGATGGTGGATATGTAAAATTTGATTATGATGGAAAAAGATATATTTATTATAATTGTTATGTAGAAACGATTGCAGATAAATAGGAGTGATATTGTGAGAAAGTTTTTAGGAGTAAAGAAAATGAAATACAAATTACCAAAGTTTTTAACAGAAAAACGTATAAATATAGAGGATGAACTTAATAAGCTATTTATGATCAATAATACACAAAGTTTATTTGTACAATACGGAGATCATTTTGTATGTGTTTATATGGCAGATGAAAAGTTTATAAGGTGTCATTATGAGAATGATATACTAGTAGCTGAGCATTATATTTGTGAATCGCAATTCAAAAGTTTATATAGAAAGTTTTTAGATTATGAAATTGAGTACTTTAACTTTGAAGACGTAATGAATGGCTGCAATAAGTTTTATCTAAATTCAGAAGAAGAATATAAAAAGTTTTTAAGAGTATTGTTTGATATGTAGAAAGTTTTTCAGGAGTGATGAAATGGATGAAAATAAGTTTTCTTATAAAGAAGTTTTTGTAAAGTATGATAATGTACAGATTGGTGTGATTTGTTCTAAGCTGGTTGAAAAAGTTTTTGAATACAATTCGCATGATGATGAAGATGTATCTGTGAATTATGTTTATTTTGTGAAGAAAGAAAAGTTTTCTCAGTTGCTGGAAAAGTTTTTTGATGGTTCGATTCTATGCAAACATGAAAAAGGATCTCAAAAGTTTTTTCCAACGTCTCAAGAACAACTTGAAAAAGATTTTATGATCCTGGATAAGTAAGGGGTGTTTGAATGTTTGAAGACAAGTTTTTACATAGATATATTTATATAAGCTATAAAGATACAACAATACTTGTTGTATGTTCAAATAATGAAGAAATTTTGTCTTTAGAAACAGATGGTTCTAAAGAATTATGGTATTACAAAGTATATAAAGAAAAATTTGATAGTTTGGTTGCAAAGTTATTGAATAAAGATATTGGAAATAATCGTAAAAAGGATTCAAATTATTTTCAACTTTATTCAAAATCCAATTTAATAAAAGTTTTTTCAATCTTGGATAAATAAGTTTTTCAAAATAAAGTTTTTCAGATATAATGGATGCATGAATGATTATGTAAGTTTTCTATGCACACTATTAAATATAAAGATTCCAAAAGTTTATTTTAAAGTAAATGATAAGGTTTATGATCTTAAACATAAACCAGTCAATAAAGAACTTTTTCAAGTAAAAGATACAAGCATATGCACATCATACCCAAAAGAAAATGTAATTTGTGTAAACCTGAATACATCCATAGATAGTAGTTTAGTTTATATATATCTTGCACATGAAATAAGACATTTATACCAATATGCATGTGTATATAAGAAGAATCAAAAAGTGTTTTCTATAGATGAAAGAAGTATTCCTATATGGAAAAAGGAACTTGAAAGTTATAAGGATTCAAGCAGCAAACACTATGAGAATCAGGAAATAGAAAAAGATGCAAACTTGTTTGCAAACTTTATTGCGATAGTAATATTTAAAAGAGTTTTAGACATAAAAGAAATGGATCAAAAAGAATACGAGTTTAAAACAAAACTTTTCATGAACTTTTTCGCATCGAATCCAATCAAAAAAAGCTGATTCAAAAAGAATTGAAAAGACATTAAAAAAAGGACTTTTACAAGTCCTTTTCAATTTTTTCAATTTCTCTTTTTGCGTGATTGAAGCGATTTTTTTCGCGTTTGCTTTTTTCTTTTTGATCCCATTTTACGAGATGTTTTTTTGCATATCTTAAAAGTTGATCATATAGAAAAGCTTTTGTGTATGAATCAAAATTGTAAACAGATCCATTCATAAAATGCAAATCAACATATTTTGCATATCTTCCAATTGATATATAGCTAATATATCCATTACTGAATAAGCCTGGTTCACGGCTCATATATTGCAATAAATTACATAAACATTTAATATCGTAAACAGTTTTTTTCATTTTCTTTACCTCCTAAAATGGAAACTCAAACTCTTCAAGCATTTTGTTGATCTTTTGTTGTTCTGTAAGTGCTGCTTTTTTCTTCTTTTTTGGTGCAGCTTTTTCAATACTGATTTTTTCGATTTTTCCATCATTGTATATATAACTTTCTTGTAATTTGTTTCTATTAAAAACGTCTATAGTTTTTGAATAAGTGTTGTAAGTTGCCAGCAAGCTTTTTGAGCCTGGCTTACAGATCTTAAAAAGATCCTTGTTTAAAATATCAATATAGCATT
>ERZ1034939.1114-NODE-1114-length-13887-cov-22.006217_pt1 | contig 13887 bp, 6 predicted proteins | sample MGYA00520626_ERZ1034939 | MGnify/ENA primary metagenome ERZ1034939 (study PRJEB33766, sample SAMN09781751) | gut metagenome | biome: gut microbiome | host: Homo sapiens | place: Madagascar | study: EMG produced TPA metagenomics assembly of the PRJNA485056 data...
TCAGCGAGCGTCCCCAAAGGGGGCGAACAGGAGCTAGAAGAGACTTCTGTTCGCCCACTTTTCATAGAAGACTTACTCCTCACTCACAGTCCAGCCAAATCGACGGACATTATTGAGGACATTAGGGAATTGATCACCCCATTGCGTACATACAGCGAAGATTACACCATCCTTGGTTTGCAGGAGCTGACTATCTTCAGTGAAGTATCGCCCCATAAATTCATAACCATTCTGCTGCTTGTTTTTGATAAACGACATTCTGGCTATAACACCATAGCTACCCTGCAACTCTCTCGGAAATGCTTTTTCCAATTCCTCGTAAGTTACATTAGGGTATTTGCCCAAATACATTTTCACCGCAGCATACACAAACTGTCGCTTGTTATAAGGTCCTTGACCATTCAAGCGAAACATGGCTCGCTTGCCTTTCTTCTTGGAAGAAGAGGAAGTGTGGTTGCAAACATAGATGTTACCATCATCATCCCTGATGGTTAGTCCCAATTTCATCTCGGCAGAGATTTGGCGCAATAAAGTAACCTTAGTATCATTCGACATATTGGTATACACATACCATCCATCCACATACTTCTGCCATTTTCCTATTGGTGGACGATGCTCACGCCCCACAAGCGCATAGCCCTTGAACGTTCTTCCTCTAAATGCAGCCACTCTTGCCAGTCCGATAACTTTCAATGTCGCAATGAAAGTTTCCTTGGCATTATTCAGTTTCACCAATGTACCATCAGAAAATTCTACAGAAAAGCCTACACTTGGCGAGCGAGACAAAGACTCTTCTGTATCATCATCTTCATCCGTCTCATCCTCAGAATCTTCTTCAATATCCTTAACCTTATTGATTGCCACAGAAGTTCCTGTAACTGGATCATAATCAACAATGATGGAAAGAGGAGTTTTCACTCCGCTCAACATCGTCTCCATCGCCTCCTTGATACGGGACGTAAACTCCTCCTGCAGCAGAGCCTCCTCTTTCTCCTTCCATTGCTCAGGAGTCAGAATATCAGGAAAGCTCTCACGAAACTTATATAATTCTTCTATCTTGTTCATATTATCTTTGTTTTTTATTGTTCTACTTGATATGCCTCATATTCCTCACGAGTAAACGGAGGATTAGGATCGACAATCAATACTTCATCGTAGGTCAAATCGTAGATGTGATAAACGAGGAAGTCGATTTTGTTCTCCAAAGCAGAAGTATCACAAGACTTATCCGTTTGTTTGAACAACAATATTCTATCTACTAAATGAATAAAAGTATCCTGCATCTCCAATGAAATATTTTTCACAGGAAGATTATAATAGTGAAAAATTTTAGCTTTTGTAAATGCTCCCTTAGTCTTTTCAAAGGTAAGCTTATTCATCAAATATTGATACAACCGAGAGCACAACAAAGCCAATAAATATTTCAATGAGAAACTTTTATCTATAAGAATTGCATTATACAATGAGGACATTATATAAAAACCAGATTCATCGTATGTTGCTGTTATTGTCGACCCTGCCTCCCTAATTAAGATCTTCGGTTGTTCAAATATTCGATAATCTCTAGGACACGCAAGATGCTTACCATAATTAAGATAAAGATTGGGATTTGTGTAAACATATCGCTTAACATCCTTACCTCTTAATATTGGTTTATAATTACCATCCACTTTATAATCCACGATATATTCTTTGTCGTTACCCGACTTTATTGCCTGTCTAATATCTAACACGTCAGATAAAGGCAAAGAATTTTCATTTAATTTTCTATATAAAGCATTATTACTATACGAACGGATTGAAAATGTATGCTGCGGTTCAGCATTAAAGAAAGAAGCTGGAATGCTTATATTCTCCCCAAACAATTTATCTGAAATATTTATCTTTACCGAGTAGTCATTTGAACATTTTACCTTTCGTATTCCAAAAATCATAGAATGTACTACTGCTGATTCAAAAACATGGTCTGATAAATCATTAATTTCTAACAGCATGCATTCTTCCAGGAGCTTAACTCTTACTAATTCCTCAAAATAGTTATCCAACAAAGTATTAGGAATGATATAATACATTACCCCCTTATTATTCAACAATTTATTTGCAAACAGCACAAATAACGTATAAGTATTAATTTTAAATTGAACTTCTGGAAACACTTGTCTATATACTTTTTTATCATCCTCTTCCAAAGTTGCCCCATACGGCGGATTACCAATCACAATATCAAATCCACCATTCTCAAATACATCCGCAAAATAGGTATGCCACAGGAAGAACTGGTCGTTTGGTATCTCCAAATCATCCACTTCCTCGGCAATAGCAGGACCACACTTCTTGATGTAGTCCTTAATGTAATGATTAATCTGATTGCGGCACTCATCACGTCTCACATGGTCAGTGATGTCAAAGTATTGCTTCACCAATCTTTGAATGTTTGCCATATCATCTTGCTCATCAAAAGACAGCGAGAGCACTCCACGATTTTTCTTGGAGTTACTAACTCTCACTTTCTTTTGCACTTGGCTCAAATCCACGCCCTTATAGCTTTCCAACAACGAGTTGCCCTGCATAATCTTGAAGTCGAGATTAGGCAGAGGCATTGGCTCCTTCTCATCTATAATCAGGGCAAGCCAAAAGCGAAGGCGAGCTATATCAACGGCTCCCTTCTCTATATCCACTCCGTAAATGTTGTTCTGAATGATGTGACGCTTGATGTCAGCAGCATTATCGGCATCAAAGATTTCTATTGCCTTGCGACAAGCATAAAGCTCTCGCAACAAACCCATAGGGAATGCGCCCGAACCAATAGCAGGGTCACATATCTTTACATCTTTCAGACGTTGGTCGATGGATGCAGCAAGCTCGGAAAAAGCTCCACCGAGCTCCTCCACATTGTATGTCTTCACAAAGTTGGCAATATGTTGCTTCACAGCCTCATCGCTCTCATGGGTTTGCAGATAGGCTATCAGCGACTCCTGGCACATGTATCTCACAATCTCCTTTGGCGTATAGAAAGCACCTTTATCCTTGTTGTCCTCCAACAAGTTCTCAAAGATTTTGCCAAGCATCTCTGGATCTACGCCGACCTCAGCATCATTCGGGTCATTCTCGTCTATCGTAAAGTTGTAACTGTCGAAGAAATCGAAGAGACTCTGAAACATTTTGGCAGGGAAACGAGAATCCACCTCATCTATTTTCTCCTGCTGAAAGAGTCCACCATTGAGATAAGGTATCTGATCTGCATTAGGAATATATTTGACACCTACCCCATTTACCAATGGCGCAGTTCTTCTGTCCTCTGGCTTGGTATTAAGCAAGCCAAAGAATATAGGTTCCAGCACCTTGTCCAAGAAATCATCCTTCTGCTCTGAGCCTGTAAACAAGTCGTGCATATAATGATAATTACCTGCAAGCCATCCCTTACTCTGCAAGAAATAGAGGAATACGATACGGCCCATCATCTTCTTGACATAGTCACGCACCATCTTCTCATCTCCGCCAAAAGAAGAGAAGAATTGTGGGTCTGGAGTTCCCTCTTCTTCCTCAACCCATTTGTTGCCCTTCTTTACATACTTCTTGCCCGTCAAGAACTTAACAAAGTCGGCATACTGCTTACGATATTCCTCGAAGAAATCATCAGACAATGCCTCCACTGAGAAAGCATTCTTGATGGCTTGGAAGGAAGATGCATTCTTCTGCAAGACATTGAATCGCTGGATAGGTGTCTTATAGAAAGCCTTCTCATCACCAAACACATAGGTGAATCGCTTGGTATTGGTTGCCTCCTCTGCCAAATCGCACACCAAGGACAAACGCCAAAACTTGCCATCAGTGAATACCGCCAAGGCTGCATCTATGCCAAAACGCAGGTAAGGCTTGACGAGATTTCTCAAACCTACTTTGCGGCGCAGCACCGACACGTCCTTCATCTCATAAAAGAAGAAGCCTAGATTGAAATGATCCGTAGTGGTCATGTTGCCAAGATAATATCCCTCACGGTCTTCGGCATCTTCTTCCAATGGTTCAGGAGATTTACGAATCTTGTCGGCTTGGAAATAATCTCTCAGCAACATCTGCCACTGAGATAAATTGAACTTCGACTGAAAGAGTCGGCGAAAACTATCTTTTGTATATGTCATAACGTATTCTCTTCTAATTATATAAATGTTTCAGAAACAACAATTTGAGGTTCTATCATCTCCTCTGATTGCTCTTCTTCGCTTTCTATTGGAATATTGTATCGTTCATAAAGCTCTGCCAACTTCTCGATGGTTTGCTCGATGACTTCCGAGCTGGACATTTGCTTCTTCTTGATGGCTCTACCGAAGCTATTGATGCTGGAACGAAGTCCTGTAAAGACTCCCTGCTCCACTATCTTCTGCAACTTCTGGCATTGCTCGATGCTCTGTCCATTATGCACTTCATCAGCCCCCAGGGTTCTCTGCATCATGCGAAGAATACTCAGCACATCATTGGTAGATTTGTCTTTCTTCATATTGGCAATGCTATCCGTATCCACCACGGCTATCACATGACTCTTATATGACTGAACGGCATTCTTAACCTGCTCATAATGATAATCCATCACTTCCTCGAAAGGTTCTGGCTGTTCATCCATCTTAGCGTTCATGATGTCCATGGCATCCAAGAATGGGATAGACTCTGCCCTACCATCATCATGCACCCAATAATACTCTATCTTTTGTGGAGAAGAGAGATAAACGATAGTGGAATGAAGTAAGTCATTTTTCTTTACTTGACAAGCATCCACCTTTCTCACAGTACGGCTCTTCATCGGCAAAGCCTTGATGCGATTGTAGAGTTTACGGTTGGTACGATAAAGGGCACGCACTTCCTCCAAGAACTTGAGGTTTCTATCCACTACATCCATGATGTCGGGATTGAACATCTGAAATTCCTTCACAATCTCTTCCTTGGAATAAATCTGCGCATCCTCGCCAAAGGCTGAATGAAAACCTTGTATCTTGATCAGCGCATTGCTGTAGAGATGTATTTCCTTGTTGCCTTGAGCCGATGGATAGAACATATAATTGTATATCTTCTCGGCTACCGAACCGATACGGTTTACACGACCTATGCGCTGCATCAATCGAGTGGCGTTCCAAGGCGAATCGTAATTAATAATCACATTGGCCCGATGCAGGTTGACACCTTCAGCCAAAACATCAGAGGTGATGATGATATTGTACTCATCGCTCTGCTCCTCGCTATTGGCATCAAAGCACTTGCGAATGATGTCATGCCTGCGGTCTCTATTCTCGGCACAAACATCCAGAATGTCTTTTCGATGCAAACGCTCCTTGAGTTGTTCGGTTAGATAGTTGACGGTATCTACACTCTCCGAGAAGATAACCAACTTGCCTGTAGGGTTGATATCCTTATCAAATAACTCATGCTGCAATCTGTCTATAAAGAGTTCCAGTTTTGGGTCTACATCCACCGCATCCCATTGAGCACAAAGACTTTCTAGTTTCTCCTTATCTTCTTCAAGCATTTGCAAGAAGTGCTCATTGAAGTCATTGGTATCAAACTGAATGTCATCTTGACTCAAGCCTTTCTTCTCCACGGCATACTCGATGATGCGGTCCAGCTCCCATCCCTTGGCTTGCATATCCTTCACATTGATGTCGGGGGCTATGATGACTTTGTCTTGCTCAAACATCTTGATCATGTCTTCAGTAATACGAAGGAAGGTATGCAGCGAACGACGGAAGGCATGGAAACTGCTCTCCAGTCGCTTCACCATGTGTACTCGGTAAATACCAGTCAGCATGGTAGATATATGCAAACCTCTAGGATATTTCTCACGAGCCTCGCCCTGCAAGAATTCCACGGCTCGATAACGAGCATAGTGGAGTCCCTTACCCTCAGGATTACTCTCCGCATTAGGAGTATCAGTCAGAATGTCCATCGTATTATAAAAGAGGTCGTTCAAGTTGCCATCCAAGAGATAAGTCAAGTCTTTCGGAGCTTCAATATCAGGGAAGACGATATGTTGGTCGTCCAAATCCTTCTTATAGGCTGGCACATTCTTGATGTTGCTTCGGGTACGGCGCACCGTCACCTTATCTATCACTTGTGTGCGGATTTCCTCATATAACCTATCCGTTCTCTGGGCAAACTCTTCGTTCTTCCTGCCGTCATTATCAGCCTTTCGCTCTCTCATCAACTTGTCGTATTCCTCTATCCAAGGCGAAAAGGTAACAGGCAGATTCTGAATGCCTTCTATCGTGGAATAGCGAGCATTCTGGAAGAGCAACAAGAGATTCAGAAGATCGGTTGGACGGTTATTGAGCGGTGTGGCGGATAGCAACATCACCTTTTTCTGTCTGCCCTTTACCAAGCCCTCGTTCACCCTAGGAGTCTTGCATATCAACTGCAGGTCATCATATCTTGCCGCCGTCTCTCCACGGAAGTTGTGAGCCTCATCCACGATAACTATGTCATACTCCCCTTTCTCTCGGAAGTTACCTTCTCCATGAATGATTTTACTCAGGCTGCCATTGCTTACAAACTGGGCATATCGCTTGATACCAAAGAGTTTGAAAGTATCCTTCCAGTTCTTCTCCACAGCAGGTGGATACACTACCAGAATATTGGTATATCTACCATTCGCCTCGATAAATCGCTTGGCTATCATCGTAGCCACGATGGTTTTGCCCAAACCCACAACGTCTGCTAAGAAGAAACCATTGTGTTGCATCAGCATCTGATATCCCTGTATGACGGCATCATGCTGATAGCGAATATTTTTTACACCATCTGGCATCTCCATCGTAAAGTCATCCTCCACTTGGGTGCCGAAACTGTCGATGAGTACTTTCATATAGAGCTCGTATGGTGTAGGCAGTTGAGCCAGGTGAGTTTGCGCCTTCATCTTTTGGATGTCCTCCATTTCCAGAGGGATGGCATCTTGCCACAATTGCTCAAACTCATGCTTACAATAGTCTACGTCATCATAATCCTTCATTGCTACATTCAGCTCATAACGGTCGGTCTGCGTGGTGCCCATACCGGAATCTGAGAGATTAGAAGAGCCCATGATCACCCAACCATCAGAATTAGGATTATGATTTTCTGGCAAAAGGAGATAAAACTTGGCATGGAGATTCTTGCTGCGATGGATACGTATCTCCAATTTGCCATCCATGATGTCTTGGCAAAACTGCAAGATACCCTTCTCCGTTATCTCATCATAGCCAGCATTCTTTACTTCTTCCACAAAATCCTTGGAATAAGCCTTGCGAATCTCTTCCTCATCTATATGTCCCATGAAGAGTTTCGACTGCTTGCGGAATATATTGTCGATATTGATACCCACCAATATCTGTATCTTTTTCACGTGCTCAAATTCAGCACGAAGTTTGAAATAGCCTGAACTTCTGAAGTATCCCACTACGGCTTGGAAGGTATGGAAATCAAGCATATTGTGGGCTATTCCCTTAAACTTCTCGAAAAGGGAATTATCTGGCATGTTATTAAAAAACTTAGTACTCATAGTCCGTATCTCCTTAGGTTATAAGACTTTCTACTATTCCCCTAAGCAGAACTACTCTAGTTGTTTGTGTCAAGATGGGATATCTATCAAAAAGAAATGGCGTAGGGAATCCATCACTCTCTAATCCTTGTCTCTTCGAGGTGTAGGAGACCTTTGGTGTCAAGGATAAGAAAACAATAGATGCCTACGCCAAGCAGGTATATATATGATAGCACAGGATGTACCCTATCCATGAATGGACAGAGCACACCTATGCCATGTGTATATACACGATGGGTAGACGCCCACCGTTGTCTCCATCTGAACACCATTTGAAATTTCCTACGTTTCGAAGAGTCAGAAGAAAACGTCAAGCAAACGTCTTTCTTATTATGATAGGCCGAACCACTGATTAGCGCCAGCATCTCAATGCCAGCCATCGAGTGGTAAGACGGTACAAAAGTAATAAAAAGAATTGGGATTTGCAAGAAAAGGGACAAAAAGTTTCGGATTTATGAGATATTAAAAAACGATTTGCATTTTCATTTTCCTTTCACCTTTCACTTATCTTAATGAATATTAGCAGCTTATGGTGAAAGGGCAATTTGGTCACTGGGCGATGAGACAAATAGAAAGGGGGCAAATAACAAGGGACTATCAATGGACTCAATGACCATCCGTATGGCTGCAAACGTACGGTGTAATGACTGCAAGTGTACAGGATAATGGTGATAAAAATGCCTTCTGCACATCTTTTGGCGGTCGGCGTAAGATTGTGTGGCGGTCGGCGTAAGATTGTAGGGCGGTCGCCCGAAGTTATTATTATGGTCGGCAAAAGAACGCGTGGCGGTCGGCAAAAGATGAGCGATTCAAAGTTTTCACAGCACAAGAATGGGGAAATGAAGGTATTATCCCCTACAACGAAAAGGGTGAAGCCATACAGCTTCACCCTCTTATCATATTAAATTGACGATAGCGCTGTATCGGTACCACGCGTAGCGTTGTAATCGGTACCATGCTATCACTGCAATCGGTACCGCTTGTATCGCTGCAATCGATACCAAGATTTCAGTTCTGCTTGTCAATTTGCAAAGGTAATCTATTTTTTCAATTTCTGACGCATAGAATCGCCTTTTTCTTGGGATAATCCAAATATATTATGATATTTTCGGAATCAATTCCAAATATCTTATGATATTTTTGGAATTGGGGAATAAGAAAAGGGCTTCCAAAAGACCTGTGGATGGTCTATTGAAAGCCCTAAAGATGAACTTTGAATGATTTTTATCTATCTTACTTCAGTTTCTTGTAGCCATATACGGCACGTGAGCCTAGCTGCTCCTCGATGCGGATAAGCTGGTTGTACTTAGCCATACGGTCGGTGCGGCTCATACTACCTGTCTTGATCTGACCAGAGTTGGTGGCTACGGCAATGTCGGCGATGGTGGTATCCTCTGTCTCGCCAGAACGGTGAGAGGTAACCGTGGTATAACCATGACGATGAGCCATCTCTATGGCATCAAGCGTCTCGGTGAGCGAACCTATCTGGTTTACCTTGATGAGGATAGAGTTGGCTGCACCCATCTTGATGCCCTTCTCCAGGAACTTCACGTTGGTTACGAAGAGGTCATCACCTACCAACTGGCAACGGTCGCCGATGGCTGCGGTGAGCTTCACCCAGTTGTCCCAGTCGTTCTCATCGAGGCCATCCTCGATAGAGTCGATAGGATACTTGGTTATCAATTTCTCCAAGAACTTAATCTGCTCAGCAGCAGTCAGTTTCTTGCCATTAGGATCCTTCTTCTTGCCATCCTTCAACTGGCGATAGTCATAGTACCACTCGCCATTCTCCTGTACGGCAAACTCGCTGGCTGCGCAATCCATGGCAATCTTCACGTCCTTGCCAGGCTCATAACCTGCATCCTTGATGGCCTGACAGATGCTATCGAGTGCATCCTCGATACCATTGAGCGCAGGGGCGAAACCACCCTCATCGCCTACGGCTGTAGAGAGACCGCGCTTCTTCAAGAGCTTAGCCAAGGCATGGAACACCTCGGCACCCATGCGGACAGCTTCCTTCTCTGAAGGTGCACCCACAGGACGAATCATAAACTCCTGGAAGGCGATAGGCGCATCAGAGTGGGCACCGCCATTGATGATGTTCATCATTGGCACTGGCAAGGTATAGGTGTTGCAACCGCCGATGTAGCGATAGAGAGGGATGTGGAGATACTCTGCTGCGGCATGGGCTGCGGCGAGAGACACACCAAGGATGGCATTGGCACCCAGATTTGACTTGGTCTTGGTACCGTCCAGCTCCAACATCTTATAGTCGATGGCTCGTTGCTCCAACACCGACATACCCTTGAGGGCAGGAGCAATGATATTGTTGACATTCTCCACAGCCTTGAGCACACCCTTGCCCAGATAGCGGTTCTTGTCGCCATCACGAAGTTCGAGTGCCTCGTTCTCGCCGGTAGATGCGCCAGATGGAACAGAAGCTCTGCCCACAATGCCTGACTGCAATGTTACCTCAACCTCAACTGTTGGATTGCCACGTGAATCCAAGATTTCTCTTGCATGTACTTTTTCGATTTTCATAATTTTATTTTCCTTTTAATTACTTAAAACTTGTCTTTTTCCGACTGCAAAATTAAAAAGAAATCACGGATTATCCAAATCTAGGGTATCATCATTAATGAGTATTTTGGAAGGCTATCAAAATACCCACTTATGGGGATTAAAAGAAAAGTCCTTTCACCGGATATAACTCACACCAAGCAAGTTACACAAAAGGTGAAAGGACTTTTGGAATGCAATATCTTTTTTAATTTTGTACGATTTTGTCATTTAAATGCTTCTATTGCACTATCTTGAAGCGAATGCGCAATGAATGAGATGGCTCATCCCAGTTGGTTCCGAGCATCACAAACTTGCCGATCTGCGCTGTAGAGCGAACGTGCTTGCCGATGCATGGGCACACATCGTAATCGCCAATGCGAACCAGACGAAGCGTCTCGCTGGCATCCTCTGGCAAGCGGTCGAGCTTGACCTCTACCGGAATATGGTCGCGATCCACAAACTCGTAGGTTACAGGCATATCCTCCTCTATCAAGCGATTCATCTCAGCCTCTATCGCCTTCTCTTCCTGGCGACTAGGCTTGTGGTCGATGACGAAGGTCATCTTACTCTTCTTGCGCTCGATATGGGCATTGCGACTGCGCTCGCAGCCAAACATGCGAACCATCAACTGATTGAGCAGATGCTCTGCGGTATGAGCTGGAGGGAACTCCTCCTTATGGTGCTCATTCAATACGAATTCACTCTCATCCATCTTGACATTGAATTTATAGATTCTTACTCCGTTTGCCTCGATTGACACAGGGAAGATGCCGTCCTTCTTCAGCTCTACTTTGCTCTTGCCACCAACGATGAGTTCAGTGATGGCTACTTCCTCCTCTGGCAGATGCATGAAATCGAAGGCATGACCTGGGATGCAAACACCCAGTTGGCGAGTCTCCTGTGAGAAGTTGAGAACCACCAAGACTGCCTCACCATCCTTCTTGCGCAAGAAAGCGAAGTTGGTACGAGGATCGAAATGGTCGCTGCCTGGGTTTACATACATCAGGTCGAAGGTATCACCCTCACGGATAGCCTTCTCCTCATTGGCAAGGCGAAGCATCTGGCGATACTTGGCAGCGAGTGCTTTCTGCTCTGCCGTCAAGGCATCATTCTTGGCTGCACCACGACGAGCCGTAGTAGCTTGATAAGCATGTGACAATGTGGCTGGACTCCAATAATCGAAGATAGTGGTACGACCATCCACACCGCTGAATCCCTCCTTGTCCATGCCTCGCTCACCAAACTCCTGTCCGCTGTAGAGCATGAACGGATTCTTCTGGAAGAAGAGGCTCATGGCTGCCGCAGGGAGTGCCTTCTGGGCATCACCGCAGAAGAAGTCGCTGGCAATGCGCTGCTCATCATGATTCTCCAAGAAATAGAGCATGTGGTTGCGGATATCGTCCACCACCTGCCACTCATGAGTGATGCTGGCAGCTGGACGCTCACCACGAATCACGCCACGCAAGCAGTCGTACATGCCCACCTTATCATATAGATAATCAAAACCAGCCTTCACATAGTTGCGATACTGGGCAGGATCATACACCTCGCCTATCACAACGATGTCAGGATACTGCGACTTCAATATCTGGGTGGCATAACTCCAGAATGCCGTAGGCACCATCTCCGCCATATCGCAGCGGAAGCCATCCACACCCTTGCTAGCCCAATAGAGCAGGATATCGGTCATCTTGCCCCATGTATTAGGCACTGGCTCATAGTGATAACTTCTGCCACCGGCATCACAATAATCAATGCCATAGTTGAGCTTCACCGTCTCATACCAGTCGTTGCAGCCAGGGCGATTATCAAATCGGTCATTGCCCGTAGCCTTGGCAGGCTCCTCCTCGTATGGCTCATAGATGGCAGCATCCTTGTCGGCATAAGCCTTAAACTCTGGCTTGGAATGGCGCACATCGTTCAAGTCTAAGTCTCCCCAAGTATAATAGAAATTATTCTTGGTAGAGAAGTGCATGTTCTTGTCGTCATCCTCGCCAAGGTCTCTTACGCCCGCAGGCTTGCGGATGGAATGATACTCACGAGCCACGTGGTTAGGCACGAAATCCATAATGACCTTCATACCAGCCTTGTGGGTGCGAGCGATGAGCTCCTCCCACTCCGTCATTCGCATGTTTACATTCACAGCCAAGTCGGGGTCGATGTCGTAATAGTCGGTGATGGCGTATGGCGAACCCGCCTTGCCCTTCACCACCTCAGCATGCTGGGTAGGAATGCCATAAGAGGAGTAGTTAGTCTGTGTGGCATGGCGGATAACACCTGTGTACCAAATATGAGTAAAGCCCATATCATGGATACGGGCTAATACTGCATCAGAGAAATTATTCAGCTTGCCACATCCATTCTCCTCAATGCTACCATTCTCCTTGCGGGTGGTATTGGCATTGCCAAAGAGGCGTGGCAAGACTTGATAAATAACTACCTTTTCCTTCATACAAAACTTTATGCGATACCGTGAGCAGCTACAGTCTTGTCGATGCGGCCAATCATGCCCTGCAAAGCCTTGCCAGGACCACACTCAGTGAAGTCGTCAGCCCCATCGGCGATCATAGCCTGAACAGAAGAAGTCCAGCGTACTGAGCTTGTGAGCTGAGCGATGAGGTTCTGCTGAATCTCAGCTGGGTCTGTATGAGGCTTACCGTCTACGTTCTGGTAAACTGGGCACTTAGGAGCTGAGAAAGTAGTCTTCTCGATGGCTGCCTGAAGCTCATCCTTAGCAGGCTGCATCAATGGAGAGTGGAAAGCACCACCTACCTTCAAAGGCAAAGCTCGCTTAGCACCAGCAGCCTTCAACTTCTCGCAAGCAGCATTGATAGCGTCTACGTTACCTGAGATAACGAGCTGACCTGGGCAGTTGTAGTTAGCAGCTACAACGACATTGCCCTCAGAGCTAACCTCAGCACAAATCTCCTCTACCTTCTCATCAGGCAAGCCGATAATGGCAGCCATAGTACCAGGGTTAGCCTCGCAAGCCTTCTGCATAGCGTTGGCACGGGCAGCTACGAGCTTCAAGCCATCCTCGAAAGCCATAGCACCTGCAGCTACGAGGGCTGAGAACTCACCGAGAGAGTGACCAGCTACCATAGTAGGCTGGAACTCATCGCCCAAGCAGAGGGCTGAGATAACAGAGTGGAGGAATACAGCAGGCTGAGTAACCTTAGTTTCCTTCAACTGCTCGTCAGTACCAGCAAACATAATATCAGTAATCTTGAAGCCGAGAATCTCGTCGGCCTTATCGAAAAGTTCTTTTGCTAATGCGTTGTTATCGTAGAGGTCCTTGCCCATACCTACGAACTGAGAACCCTGACCAGGGAAAACAAATGCTTTCATTTTATTCTTATTTTTTTAGTTTGTTATTAATATTCAATGAATTCGAGTGCAAAGATACAACTTTTTTTCGAGAATCTATAGAGAATAGTCAAAATTTACTGTTATATATTCTAAATTACCACATAAAATTCGCGACTGGGCAGGTAACAAACCTGCCCTCCCAGCATTTCTCGCTAAGCACAAAAAAAATCCCTAATGCCTTGCGGCAAAAGGGATTCTTTATATTAATTTGCTTTACAGTGCGAAAATTATCGTACCGATATGAGATAAAAGGCAAATTACTCAGCAGCTGGAGCCTCCTCCTCAGCTGCCTCAGCAGCAGGAGCCTCAACTGGAGCCTCCTCAGCAGCAGGAGCTGCAACAAGAGCGTTCTCAGCAACAACGTTAACTGGAACCTTAACCTCAACCTCCTTGTGATA
>ERZ1034939.1117-NODE-1117-length-13881-cov-21.031245_pt1 | contig 13881 bp, 11 predicted proteins | sample MGYA00520626_ERZ1034939 | MGnify/ENA primary metagenome ERZ1034939 (study PRJEB33766, sample SAMN09781751) | gut metagenome | biome: gut microbiome | host: Homo sapiens | place: Madagascar | study: EMG produced TPA metagenomics assembly of the PRJNA485056 data...
TAATGATGAAGTAAAGATAATAACGTCTAAAATAAAATTAAAACTATTAATAGATATGAAGGTAATCAATTCCAAGCTTGCTGCCATCGGTTTGGCGGCATTCGTTTTCGCATCATGTAGCGACAGCAACAGCGATCCTACTGGTGGCCCAGACTCTAAAGTGGATGTTGCAGAGACTATCACTGCAAATCTTACAAGCAGCTCTGCTGCAGAACTCGCAGCTCGCGTTTCAAATTACAAGAACACAACAGCTAATGCCAGAAAGTTCTTCTTCTCAAGAGCAACTCAGACAAGAGCATTTGCTTCTGCCGACAAAGTTACTATCCCTGCTGTTCCTAAGGATGCAAGACAGTGGAGCGGTGCAGAAGACATGACTCCAGGCAAGACATATTTGATCACCAGCAAGACTACACTCGACATGAGCGGTCACAAAGTAGCTGGTACTACCATCTTCGTAAAGGGTAGTTCAAAGTTGATTTTCGACAGTTCTATTGCAGGCTGTACCATTTACGTTGACGGCGGTGCCACATTGGAGTACAAGGGCAAAGGTGCCTTGGAAATTCCTGCTGACGCAACCATCATCAACGATGGCGGTTCTATCATTGCAGAAAACGATATTACCGTAGCTGGTAAGCTGTACGCTAAATATACAAATGAAAAGGGCGGTATCGGTTCTATCAACGCTTATGACAAGAACGACAAGAAGGCCATCATCACACCAAAGCACAACATCACATTCAAGAATGGTTCTGAGGCATACATCGGCGGTTCTATCCGCGCCGTTGAGCTGAACATCGAAGAAGGCGCTACCGTAAACGCAACCAAGCACATCATGAACGCTACAACAGTTAACGTAAATGGTGCTTTGCAGTTCGGTGGATTCTTGAGAACAGAGACCTTGAACGTTAAGGGCGAGATGAAAGCCAGCGAGAATTCTGCCATCAAGGCTTCAAAGGTATTCAACGCTGAGGCAGGTTCAAACATCACTGCAGATTACATCAACGTTACCAACGAGCAGAAAGATGCTACTCTCAATCTGAAGGGTAACTGCAAGATCAATATCAATAACAAGAGCGATATCTACACCAACAATATCGTAACAGATAACGCAAGTGCTGGTCAGATTACCTTGAACGATGACAACGCCATCGCTGTTATCAAGGCAAAGAAATTCACCAACACTGGTGACAACCATATTCAGGCTTTGGCTACATCTGGCAACAACGCAACCTTCCTGCTCCAGTTCACAGAGAGCTATACAGGCACAGAGAAGGAGAACTCTTTCGAGGATCTCGATATTGCCGCTTCTTACCTCGACTATGATAAGGCAACTGATGGTAATGGCATCAAAGTTAAAGAGAAAGAAGATGGCGCAGACTACAAGTCTTATGGCTATAAGTGGGCTGGAGATCCAAACGCCATCATCGCAGCTCCAAAGCTTGACTTGGTTGCAGAGGACAAGACTCCTAACAATGGTATGTCTGCTACCTGCATCCAGCCAGGAGAAAACGGCAAGTTCTATGTAGCTTACCATACAAACGGCAAGGCATCTAATGGTGCTATCGAGGCAATCAGCTTGGCAAACAACACCTTGACTATCAATGAGAGTGTAAAATCAGCCAATGCTACCAATGATTACAACCACATCCTGGTAGATGGCAATACTCTCTGGGTAGCTGGTAGCCAAAGTGGAAACAAGAACCATGCTGATGAAGTAACAGGTGTTGGTTCTTTCATGGGACAGATTTCACTGAATGCTGATGGTACATTCGCTGACAAGATTCAGATTTCTGCTATCGACAAGAAGACCAAAAATTTGGATGCCAACTGTGTGGCTAACTTCAAGAGCAACCACATCGTTGCTACCACCAAGGGCTTCACTATCTTCACTGCAAAGATGAACAAGTGGAACGAGGGTAGCACAGAGGGCAAGTATCTTGTTACAGCCAACGACAAGCTCTACGCATTGACTGCTGATGGCACATTGACTGCATATAACGACAATGAAATGCAGGAAGTTGCAGCAACATATAATGTCGGTGAAATCTCTCCTAAGGGCAACAAGGCTGTGATTGCTGTAGATGAGGTTAATGGCGATATCTACGTCTGCAAGGGCGAGAATGGTATCTCTAAGATTTCCAACGGTACTGTTAGCCAGTTCTTCGATTGCCCAACATTCAAGGCACCGAAAAATGCAGAAAAGACTGGTGACGTGAAGGGTTGCGCTAATGGAGTTTATGTTGCAGGAAACTACGTATATGTAGCTTGCGGTTCATACGGTCTGGTTGTTCTCGACAAGACAACAGGCAAGGAAGTTTGCCACCGTAAGGCATACAACGGCAAGTCTGCCAACTTCGTAACCGTAGATGACAACAACAACATCTTCGTTGCATACGGTCAGAGCCGTGTACAGGTATTCAAGCTTACAGCAACCAAGAAGTAATACGAATAAAAGAAATAATCCTTGTTCCCTCCCACTCCTTGCGAGTGGGAGGGAACATTCACCTTATTAAAGTTAAGTTGACTGGCTGAAACAAGAAATACATTCAACAAGAATGTTAACGAAAAAAAAATAAGTAAATGAATATGAAAGCTATAAATATTAAACTTGCAACATTCTCATTTGCTGCAATGCTCTTGGCATCTTGTAGCGATAGCGGAACACCCGGCACCGATTCTGTCATAGACCCTGTCGGTAAAGCTGCAACTATCGTTGGTACCAACGTAACCGCTGAGTATGCAGACCAGCTAGCATCTAGAGTATGGAACTATAAAGGTGCATACGCTAACAAAACTACAAAAACCAGAGCTCTGGCAACCAGAGCAGGGGCAACAGAGCCAGCCGTTCCTGCAGGAACTCCAAATCTTTCATCCATTGAAAAAGAAAAATGGAACAGTCATTCTGGAAAAACCTATGTAGTGCCAGCAGGTGAAACACTGAAGGCTGACGGCTATAACATTGCAGGAATGACCATCTATGTGAAAGGTACATTGGAATATAGTTCTGCCTTCGGATCCGGAGCCTCGATTAATGTATTGAGCGGGGGAAAACTGATTGCAAGAAACAGCAATGAAGTATTTGGAGACACAAAGGTATCCAACTGGGGAACCATTGAATTTCCTGCCAACCAGAAAGAATATCTCTTCAAGAATACTTTCTATCAGTATGCTGGAGATTTAAACGTAAAAGGACACGATTTGAACATACAAGGCGGAGCTGGCTCTACGTTCTTTGTCAAGAACTCCCTCTTTGCCAATAAAGTTACCATGAGCGGCGATGCCCAACTGTATGTAACAGACAATGCTACTTTGACTGGAGGAGTCGAAATGTCAAACCAGTCACAAGCCTGGGTAAACAACATCATGACAACCACCAGCTTGAAGATTCAAAATACAACCACGCTCATTAGCGGATGTGCCCTCAAGGTAGAAGGAGATGTTTACGCCACAAATGGCACCGACCTCTACATTATGTATCTGAAGGCTAAGAACTACAAGCAGGATTCAGGTGCAACCCTTCACTTGCAAGACCAGAGTATGGTTGACATCGAAGGAAAATACATCAATCTGAACAACGGTCAAGGAAAGGCAGACCTACCAGATAAGGACGGAGTAGCTGTTATCAAGGCAAATGCCTTCTATTACAATGCGCCAGAAAAACAGGGTGACTGGAATCCGGGCGGAGCCAAGACGGTAGATTGCTCTATCTTCTCCACATCAGGTAATAATGCCCATATTATTATTGATACAAAAGCCATCTATGGCAGTGAAGGAGCTACCACTCCTATTACAGATGACAATACAACTATTGTATGGAACAATAATGGCAATATCCTCTTCAAGGATGATTCAGAAGCCAAGAACTATGTCATCAGGAAGACAGAGTGCAATCCTAACGGATACAATGCAGACAAGGAGCCTACAAAGGAGCCTACACTCGACTTGATTTCAAGTATCGACTATAATCACGATCATGACATCTCTGCTACCTGCGTACAGGTACACAATGACAGATTGTATATGTCTTACCATACCCGTGACAAGAAACACGGTGGATGTATTGAGGTATTCAGTCCTGTAGAAAACAACAAGGTAACACTGGAGCAGTATCTCTGCGATGACCAGAAAGACCTCGACTTCAACCATCTGTTGGCAGTGAAGCTCAAGTCTGACAAGCACATGGTTTACTTACCAGGAAGTTCCAACAAGAAGGGTGCTATGCTCGCATACATCCCTATCCAGGACAAAACCCATCTGCTGGCAGACCAATCAAAGTCTATCACAACAACCATCAATGGTAAGGACACCGTGATATACGAGAAGCCATTGCAGTTCATTCAGATGAATCCAGCAACAGCAGAATATGCGAAAAAGGGTTATGATGAGAACTGCGTTGTCTATAACGATGAAACCAACCATCTGATTGTTGCAACCACCAAGGGCTATCTGGTTTACAATGCAGATACCAATAATGAACTTGACAAGATCAACAAGCCAGGAAAAGTAAAGCACATAGCTATCGGCAATGGAAAGATCGTTACCGTTTATCTGGACAGAGAAACTACCAACAAGGCAGAGGCTATCCCTGCTACCGTGGAAATCTTCGACCAGAAGGCAGAAGACCTCAGCAACCCGATCAAGAGCTTCGCTATCAGCACCATTGAACCAAACAACGGCAAGAACGTGGTTCGTGTAGATGATAACAAGATTTACGTTTGCCGCGGAGCTGCCGGTATGTATGTTTACGACATGGATGGCAATGAACTCTGGCACTACCAGATGCCTAGTCCAACCATCACGGAAGGTGAAAATGCCGGTAAGTATAAAGGTCATGCCAATGGCTGCTATGTAGGAAAGAAGTATGTATATATCGCATACGGCGGATTCGGACTTGTGGTTCTCGACAAGGAAACCCACAAGGTGGTTGCACACCGCAACCTTGCCCACTCTGCCAACTACGTAATAGAATACAAAGGCTATATCTACGTAGCTTACGGTCAGAGCAGACTCCAGGTATTCCAACTCAAGAATGCCGATCCTGAGGTTTCTTAATAAATAAGGAATCTGATATATGTTCAATTCTTAAGAAATAGACAAGAATTGTCATTCAGCAATACAATCAAGAGACACTAGATGAATGCAGCTGCAACAGCTTGCGGCTGCATTCATAGTGTTTAAAACAAGAGAAAGATGAAGCGAAAATTGATACTATACACTACTGCTGTTCTTCTGATGAATATCGGAGGAAGGGGTGTTATGGCTCAAAATCTGAAGCCAAAGACACAGAAGAAAGCTTTCAGCCCGAAGATGCTCGTTTATGAAAATCTGAAAAATGAAAATGTACTCAAGCACTTCAACAATCGCTTCGCACAACTCGACACCCTACTCAACCACCCTATATGGGTACAGTCGCCAGTCATCAACCTGGGACTCAACCGTCAGCATACGGCTGACATCAGAAATACCGACTCGCTCTACTGGGCAAAGACTGCCCACGAGCAACTGGCAATAGCAAAACACAACGGACTGGAAGTAACCGGACAGGTGTATGCCAGACCCGATGCCTACTTCGATGCCGACAACGACAACGAAGACCAGGTATCCCAATACAAGGCAAAGACCCAGGCAGAACTGGGATGGAACATCATCAACAGCAAGTTCTACCAGGGCAAGGAAAAGAAAGCCAAAGTAGCTTTGGCTAACGAACTCTCCAGGCTGCAAAGCAAGAAGAGACTGACAGCAGACATCTATGAGAAGGCAGCTGAAGAGCTGACCGAACAATATAACTTCTACATCGGTACGATCATCGCTCACCGACTGGACAACCTCGACATCATGAACGAGGCATACCAGTTCATGCTGGAGAAAGACAGAATCAGCAACGACAAGATGCTGAAGGTGATGAACGAGAAACTGGCGGCAGAATACGATATCTCCATCCTCTGCTCCGACCGCGACATCTCCAACAAGCCTATCTACCGCATAAAGCCAACCCGGATTGTGGTAGATACAACGGCACTCTGGCACCACATCGACGAGGAAAGCATCGATGCCAGAATCGTGATGGTAAAAGAACAGATTGCCGACAACGACAGCAAGTTGGCTAATTACTTATCGACGACAAGAATCACACCTTTCGCCAGATGGTCATCCTACTGGCAAAGCAACAACAAGATAAGCAACAACGGTGATATCGGAGTACGGTTCACCATCCCAATCTACAACGAGAACCCACGCAAGCGCAAGGCTCTCGAAACAGAAAAGGAAATCATCAGAAGCAGCAGAAGCACCGACGTGAAGGAAATCAGGCAGTCGGTAGGTATCCTGCTGAAGAGAATAGAGAATTTGAACCACGCCATCGCCACCGAGGCGTTCCATATAGAACAGACCGGCAAATACATCGATATGAGAAGATTTGCCTACAGGAACCAGAAGCAGGGCTACAACTACCTGATGCGAATGGACGAATATACGGGATTCCTTGAAAGCATGGAGAGAATGTATAAGCTGATGTTAAACCGCGGACTTGCCATCATCAATATCGAGAAGGCAGTAAGCATCTACGACAACAATACTATCTTCAGGGAAATAGAACTATGAATGAGTTTCAATTTAATAGCACGCCGCAGGAACAGGCAATGTCTGACATGCTCAAGTCGCAGAGCCACCGACTGGCAAGACAGCAGATTATCTTCGCACTGATCTTCCTGCTCGTCATCGTACTGGCGGCATACTATATCGTCACAAGAATGATATGGGTCACCTACGACGGATACATCACCATTGATGAAAATCCTATCTCGGCAATTGACGACATCTACATCCTCAAGATAAACAAGGAGGTGGGAGAAGTGGTACACAAGGGTGATACCCTTTACTCCTACGTGCTGCTAGGAAACATCGTAAACCAGTATGACCCCAACATCCTACCTTCGGCTGTAAAGGAAACGCACGACATGGAGGTGCAGGCACAGCTGGCAAGGGAAGAAATCCCGGTGCTCCGTACCCGTCTGGCAGAACTGAAAAAGCAGAAGGCTTCAGAGAGTTCGGATATCTACTACGGACTCACCGACAACACCAAGCGCAATGCCCTGGATGCAGAGATTGCCGAAGTGGAAGAAGAACTCAGAAAGCAGGCGAACAAGGTGGAAATCTACGCCAAGGCAAAGAATACCACCTACAACTTCATGGCAAAAAGAGGTGCTGCCAGCAACAATGCAGACATGCCCTACTCCAGCAACAAGAGCGTCTATAGCCAGGGACTGATACACTACTGCTGCGCTCCAGCCGATGCCTACATCACGAAGATCAATGTAAGCGACAAGACGCTGAGGTTCAAGAGCGAGGAAGTCATGACCATCCAGCATACCGACTACGCAGCATGCCATCTGGCAGTAAACATCTACGTGCCCAACGACAAGGTGAAGTATATGGAGAGTCCTGACGATGCAGACGTCATCATCAACAAAGATCTGGAGCTGAAAGCCAAGCTACAGATGGTGGGTCTGAGAGTAGAGGAAATTCCGAAGCATCTGCAGAGTAACTTTTCGCATGATGCCAATGCAGTGGTTGCCGTCTTCACCCTGAACCCTAACCAGAGAGTTCCGGCATGGGTGATGAGCAACAAGCTGCCAGTGAGAGTGAGAATCAACAAGATCAGCGCTATGCTCGATCCAAAACCACTGCCGATGTACACCATCCCAGTGGACAAGAATCAAAATGTCGTAAGAAGTTCGAAGCTGATTTCGACCGACAAACCAAAGTAAAGAACCAGAAGAAATGATTGGACTTAAAAGAAACAAACGTGGAGACATGGTGCTCACCATCGACAGCTATGTCGATATCGACTCGACACCAGATATCCAGTCCGACTACTTCGATTGCATATATATCAATACGAAGAGTGAGCGAGCGTTCCATGCTATTCTGTTTGGAGCCAGCCCTATCCTATCGTACAAATGCAGCTACAAGCCGATATTCGTCAATATGGCGCTATCCGGCAAGGAGCAGATCATTGACTACATCATCGATGCCTATGTCAGCGATATGAGCAATGAGAAAGTATATGAGATCATTGACAAGATCAAGGCTGCCAAGGAGAAATATGGCATCAAGCAGGAGGTGGTACGCCCAACTCAGCCTAACCAGCTCTTCTCCAACATCCTGAGGTATCTGCTATCCAGAGACCAGAGAATCCTGACTCACAGGCTCATGGAGAAATCGTCATTGGGCTACATCAATCCTATCTTCGAGCACTATCACAGCATAAGCCTGTTTCATCTTGCCGAGATGTTCTCCTTCATAGATACGCTGGAGGAATATGGCGCTCTGCGTAAGCACAAATACCTCATCAAGGAACATCTCTGCCCAAAGTGCAACCACAGTCACCTGCTATACACGGAGTGCTGCCCTAAGTGCGGAAGTTCGAATCTGAAGATCCAGAACATCATTCACCACTTTTCCTGTGCCAACGTGGCACCGGAAAGTGCATACAATGTGGGAGGCATGCTCATCTGCCCGAAGTGCCACAAGAGACTGAGACACATCGGTGTGGACTACGACCGACCAGCAGTGATCTATTCCTGCAACGACTGCGAGAACTCGTTTACCACGCCTATCACCAAGTCAACCTGCTGCTATTGCGAGAGTACCTACCCGGTCAATGCGCTGGTTCCCCGTGATGTAGAGGATTACGAGATTACAGATGAAGGTATCCGTGCGCTGACCCAGAGCGGAATGCTCTTCAGCAACATGACCAATACTTACGATAACTATATGGAGTTTAGTCTGCTGCAGAACCGTCTGCACCGCCAGCTTCTGGAAACCTACCGCGATGATCAGATATCAGTAATCGTAGGCAAGATCTGGATTCTCAACCCGAAACAGGAGACCATCAAGATCAAGGATGCCATACAGGCAAAGTTCTGCCGTCTCTTCAACAGTCACAAGGTATCGTACAACAACAACATCTTCTACGTTACCTATACGGCATTTGACGAGAAGTCTGAGATGGAAGCACAGCAGCACCTGAGCAGGGAGATGTCGAAGGCTATCAGAAAGGTATCCAATATGATAGAACCCGACGAAATCATCTGCTGTGTACTCAATACCAAGCACAAGGGAATGAGCGGACAATATGATGACTTCTTCGACAAGATGAACTTCATAGAGCTGACTCCAGATGACTACTGCACATATTCGGAGAATCCGATAACAGACGAAGAAACCGTGAAGCAGCAGAAAGAACGACTCGACATCGCTCCGGAAGAAGACGAAACCGACAAGGCACTGAAGAAAGTGAAACTCTACAAGGATCTGGTAGGAATACTCATCGCCATCGCCGGTATTCTCGTCCTCATCGTCATCCTGGCACTCACCATACTGAGATAAGAGAAGAAAGGAAACTGAAGATATGTTTAGTATAGCAGATACGATCAACCGCTTCTGGGACTGGATTGCCACACTCTCGTTTGCGAGCATTGCCAACACCTATTGGTTCCTCTTCTTCATCGAGGTTCCAAGATACTACCTGCTGGAGTATCTGGTGATCTTCAACCGGCTGATGACTCGAAACAAACGAAACAAGGAAAAGGAGCTTGCCCGCTTCTATCTCTATAGAGAAAACCCGCTCATCAGCATCCTGGTACCGGGTAAGAACGAAGGCAAGAATATCTATAAGATGGTGAAGTCGCTGAATGAGCAGACTTACCGGCACTACGAAATCATCGTGGTGGACGACGGTAGCAACGACGACACCAAACTGATATGCACCGACCTCTACCGTGCGGGACTCATCACGCACTACCTGAGATTGGAAACCCGTGGCGGCAAGGCTGCTGCCACCAACTACGGAGCGAACATGGCACGGGGGAAATACATCGTAAGCCTCGACGCCGACTCTTCGCTCGACCGTGACGCACTGGAAAATGTGCTTCTGCCCTTCTACCTCGACAACGAGGTGAAAGCCGTGGGAGGTTGCATCGAGGTGAGAAACTACAAGGAGACAATCTGCTCATCGCTCCAGGCATTCGAATACCTGAAGCGAATACAGGTGGGCCGAACCGTAACCAGTGCCCTGGGTATCTACCACATCATTTCGGGAGCCTTCGGCGCTTTCGAGCGCAAGACACTGAAGGAAGTGGGATTCTGGGACATAGGACCGGGACTCGACGGAGACATCACGCAGAAGTTCCGCAAGGCTGGCTACAAGGTGATATTCGCCGAAGATGCGATCTGTATGACCAATGTGCCAACCAAATGGTACAAACTGTATCATCAGCGCATCAGATGGTCGAGATCGCTCGTGAGATTCCGCCTGCGAAAGCATCTCGACATCCTGCTGCCTACCAAGAACTGGAGCATCCTCAACTGGTTGTCGAATATGGAAAGCGTGGTGTTCGACTGCGTATTCAATTTCCTGTGGCTGTGGTATATGATTCAGCTTGCCATCACCTACAACAACCATATCGTGGATGTGCTGCTGCTGGGCTACTTCATCCGTGTATGCCTGTCGCAACTGGCATTCATTCTGGTACTGCTGGTAACGGAAAGAAAGAAAACCGCCTGGTTCCTCTATCGGTTCATGCCGCTTATGTCGCCATATACAGGCTACTTCCTGCGCTTTGCCCGACTGTCGGCACATCTTCAGGAGCTGTTCTTCCGCACCTCTTACAAGGATGCGTGGAACCCAAAGAAGACCTCCAGATACGCACAGCTGGAAGGAATCTAAGGTAAAAAGTAAACCCGAAAATAGTAATAATAATAATTAAAATAATATAGATATATGACAAACAAACCTTATGAGTTTAAGGTTGGAGTGATAGGACTGGGCTACGTAGGTACCCCCCTAGCATGCTTATTCTCAAAGAAATACGATACATGGGGTTATGATAACAATGCGAAAAAGGTAAACAAACTTATCCAGACGCAGATGAATCAGAACAAAATGCTATCGAAGGCCTTGGCTCAGGGACTAAAACTGACTAGCGACATAGAAATGCTCAGGAAGTGCAATGTGTATATCATTGCGGTTCCTACACCTGTCAACAAGTCGAACAAGCCAGACATCAGTTGCGTAATATGTGCCACCCGCTCCGTAGGTGCCATCCTGAAAGAGGGCGATATCGTGGTATATGAATCGACTGTATATCCAGGGCTCACCGAGGAAGTATGCGCTCCACTGCTGGAGGCAACATCCGGCTTGAAACTCAACCAGGATTTCTATGTAGGCTTCTCTCCGGAACGCATCAATCCGGGCGATACCGTACACACCATCGAGAACATCGTGAAGGTAACCAGCGGTTCTACCCCCGAAGCTGCCGAGATCATCGATTCGCTCTACTCATCTGTGCTGACCCACGGAACCTTCAAGGCAAAGAGCATCAAGGTAGCAGAGGCTAGCAAGCTGATGGAAAACTGCCAGCGCGACGTTCAGATAGCCTTCTTCAATGAAATGCAGAAGATATACGACAAGATGGGCATCAGCATCCAGGACGTTACGGCTGCCGCAAGTACCAAATGGAACTTCGTGCCTGCTACCCCGGGACTGGTGGGCGGTCACTGCATCGCTGTGGATCCTTACTATCTCATCAACAAGGCACAGGAGGTGGATGTGGTTCCATCCCTCCTCTCTACAGCTCGCGAGGTGAATGAGCTGATGGCAATATGGATGGCAGGAAAGATCAAGAGTGCCAGCGAGGCAAGAAACTTCGTTCCGGCAGAGACCAACGTTCTCATCCTGGGCTTCTCGTTCAAGCCTGACAGTGATGACATCCGTAACACCAAAGTAGCCGACCTGTATATCAATCTTCTGGGTACAGGATACAGAACCACCCTCTACGACCCACTGGTGGACGCAGAAGAAGTAAAAGATGAATATGAAATCAAGATTACCGACAACCCTTCCGTGCTCGATCAAAAGTATGAAATCGTAGTCATCGGTACCAATCATAAAATATTTAAGAACCTAGACATGAATAAGATTCTCACCGATAAGGGTTTCGTGTGTGATATCTACGGAATCCATAAGGTAAAGGCTTAGGATTGTCGCAACGAATTGCGAGAAATGAACAGTAAATGTAAAGTATTAGTAGTAGATGATATTCACGAGAATATTGAATTAGTTGCTGATATGCTGAAAGGCTTAGACGTTGAGATTCAGAAAGCGGACGGTGGAGCTAAAGCTATCGAACTGGTAGATAGCTTCCAGCCCAACATCATCCTGCTCGACCTGATGATGCCCCAGGTAAACGGCTGGGACGTCATCAAGCACGTCAGAGCTTCTTACGACAAATCGGAGATGGCAATCATTGTGGTTTCCCTGCTCAACAACAAGGACAACATCGACGACTGCTATGAGATGGGTGTGAACGACTATATCTGCAAGCCTATCATCAAGGCACAGCTGGTCAGCTCTGTAGAAACTCATAAAGAAAACATAGTTGAGCCTACCCCCAAGGCAAGCCCAACTATGGTAGCATTGCATAATAAGAATAATGATGATAAGGCAATCTTCAGAATATAATTGCCCCTACTGCATATCATAAAAAATACGCTCTGCCGGATCTATAATGCTTTCTGCAATATAGATTCGGCATGAGCCACACGTTCTCTGCCAGGAGATTCTACGCCATCTAGCGGATAAGGGATTCCCAGTTTCTCATATTTGTAGATACCCATCGTATGATAAGGCAATACATCTATGCGCTGGATATTGCTGAGCGTAGAGAGGAAGTCTCTCAACTCTTCCAGGTATTCATCCTTGTCGGTAATACCTGGAATAAGGACGTGACGTATCCATACCGGCTTGTGTATATCGCTGAGATAGCGGGCACAATCGAGTATGTTCTTATTGCTATGAAGCGTCAACTTACGATGCTCTTCATCATTGATATGCTTGATATCCAGAAGGACCGTATCTGTAACAGCCATCAGACGCTCGAATTTTTCAAAGAATTCTCCTTCTTTCTTAAATGGTTGCGCCGAGGTATCAAGACAGGTATTGATGCCACGCTGATGGGCTTTCTCAAACAGTTCGATGAGAAAGTCTATCTGCATCAGGGCTTCTCCACCGCTCACGGTAATACCGCCCTTGTCTCCCCAATAACTCTTGAATCGCTCTGCCTTGTCCAGAAGGTCATCAGCTGTCCATTCCTCTCCCACTCCCGTCTTCCACGAATCCGGGTTGTGGCAGAACTGGCAGCGCATGGGACAACCCTGCAGAAAAATCAGAAAACGGATGCCTGGTCCATCTACTGAACCAAAGCTCTCTATACTGTGAACAAAACCCTTATGCATTCTTTCGAAGATCATATACTCCCCACAATGCAAAAAGACTCATAAATAAGGCTATAACACCTAAAAAAAGAAATACACCCATATTATTTTATCTTTTTAGAAATAATTAAAAACAAGAAGCCCACTTAAACCTGCATTTTACGATAATCAATATATGCCCATAGAGTAAAAGCACCAGCAAGCAAAGCAAAAAAACCCATAAATACTAATAGTTCCATATTTATTTTCCTTTCTTTTTTTATCTTTAGACATTAATATTAAAAAGAATCCACATACAGCTAGAAACATTGTTATTAGAGCACCAAAAACTAAAAGTTTCTCTGTATCGATATCTTTTTTCATGATACTTGCCAAGATAATACCACCAAATATCAGTTTGGCTAAATCCAAGCAAAATTTTCCTCCTTCACTCCAAAGAGTTGTTTTTTGGTCTATATTCAATTTCATACCGCAAAATTAGTAAAATAATCAATATCTTACTCTATTTTGCAGTTAAATAAGCTAAAAATGCCCGCTAAATATCCTCGGAAAGAAAATCTAGCGGGCAATATTTATTCTTCTAATTGATTAGAGTCTCTCGTGAGC
>ERZ1034939.1118-NODE-1118-length-13872-cov-22.094449_pt1 | contig 13872 bp, 8 predicted proteins | sample MGYA00520626_ERZ1034939 | MGnify/ENA primary metagenome ERZ1034939 (study PRJEB33766, sample SAMN09781751) | gut metagenome | biome: gut microbiome | host: Homo sapiens | place: Madagascar | study: EMG produced TPA metagenomics assembly of the PRJNA485056 data...
CCGCTTTCTGTAAGTAAAGCTGCATGACATACATCTCACACATGGTATTGGATATAGGTGTACCTGTAGCAAACACAATGCCCCTGCCATCATTTATCTCTGATAGGTACTGGCATTTAAGCTGCATATCCGTTGACTTCTTTGCTCCACTGCTGCTGATACCTGACACATTGTTCATCTTGGAAAAAATCGCAAGGTTCTTAAAATTATGTGCTTCGTCTACCATGATAGAATCTACCCCCAGCTCCTCAAAGGTAATAAGGTCATCCTTTCTGCTTTCATCAGATAGTGATTTAAGCTGCTCCTCCAGCTTTTTCTTCTGGCTTTCCATCTGTTTTACAGTCCAACGCTCTCCATTACGCTCTTTCATCTCATCAATCGCATAGCTGATTTCATCTATCTGCTCATTGAGCATTCTTTCCTTTCTCTCTGCTGAGATCGGGATTTTCTCAAACTGCGAGTGGGACATGATAATGCAGTCATAGTCACCTGTTGCAATCCTTGATACAAACTGCTTTCTGCGGCTCTTTTCAAAATCACGCTCTGTGGCAACTAAGATATTGGCTGACGGATAAAGCCTTAAAAACTCTGATGCAGTCTGCCCGATAAGCGGCTTTGGAACAACCATAATCGTTTTATTGGCAAGTCCAAGTCTCTTCTGCTCCATGCAGGCAGCCATCATCTCAAAGGACTTTCCGGCACCGACACAGTGTGCCAACAGGGTGTTTCCTCCAAGAAGGATTCTAGCCACCGCATTCTTCTGATGTGGCTTTAGCTCAATCGCCGGATTCATTCCCGGAAACTGTAAGTGGCTTCCGTCATACTCACGCAGGCGGATATTATTGAATGTCTCGTTATAATACTCCACATATTTCTGTCTGCGTTCCGGCTCTGAAAACAGCCATTCCTTGAACTTTTCCTTGATCATGTTCTGTTTTTCCCTTGCAAGCATTGTCTCATTCTTATTGACTTCGTAATGATATTTGCCATCACCGTCATCAATCCTGTCCCTTACTGTTACAGTTTTAAGATTCAGCGTATCCTCAAAAATAGAATAAGCATCCATGCGGCTTGTACCATAGGTCTTAGTAGCTGCCACTGAATGCTTATCCATGCTCTTATTCTCGATGAACCATTCCATGCTCATCTTATTTAAGTGTACCTGAATGCCTGTATTATAAAACTGACTTCTGACTGCTCTTGCACGTCTTGGTGTATTGAGAAGTTCATAGATAAACTGCTCATAATCAAGCGGTTCAATCCATGTCGTACCAATCTTTACATCAATATCTGAAGCTTCAATCCATTCCGGCTGCACCTTTTCAAGTGCTGCCACATTGCCTGCAAATCTTTCTGCCTGTGGATTGTCTGTATCAGCCGCCATAGCTTTTGCTACACGAAGCTTGTCTCTCACATTTCCGGAAAGATACTCGTCTGCTGTCTCCCAGCCGATGTCCGGATTATTCTCGTTGTAGCGGTCGGGATTAAGGAAAATCAGTCCGTCCAGCTCTTCCACAAGAACTGCCCTTCTAAGCTGTGCCAAAGCATCATCACTAAATGTTATCTCATCAGCTGTCTGCCCGGACTTTTCAGCAAGCTCTTCCTTTGCATTTGTAATATCCGGCTCATAGATAGAGAGCATATAGGCAAGATTTACATATCCAAATTCATTGACGGATACATTTAATGCTTCCACAGCGGTCTCTACCCTGTCTATGACAGTCTTTGCCTTAATCGTCTGCTTATAAAACATATCCGCTTTTTTCACCTCCCCGTCTTCATTTACTTCCTCAAGGCTGCAAAGAAGCGGGTAATCGCTGTCATCCCTGAAAGCTATTCTGTTTGCTTTTGAAGTAATGGCTCCATACTGCTTTATAAAGGCATCGTATTTCACATTAAGAAGTCTCTGCTTATCAGAAAGCTCCTCCTCACTGCAGCCATCCATCTGAATATCAATCAGCTCTCTTGTTATCTGTCTGATTTCATCAAGGCTTCTGATTCGCTCCTCGGCAGTCTGTGATACCTCTTTTCTTACCATCTCAGAATTTTCCCTGTAATAGAGTTTTCCTTCAAAAAATGTGTAAGTGTAGTTTCTCACATCCGGATCAGCCGGGATAACTTCCTCCGTCTGCTCCGCCTCATCTGACACTCTCTCAAAATCTGTCATCTGTGCTTTGATATTTCCGATTGCCTTATTGAGAGCCTCGTACATATTGAAGTTCTCATCATTATTCACACAGACTGTATATCTGCTGTCCTGTCCGTAAATCCTTGTATCATATTCCATAGATCCAAGCATCATCTCCGGATGCTCTGCAAAATAAGAGTTGACTGCAATTCCGTTCTCGGTCACACCAAGGTGTACCCAGTCAGGCTCAATATCAATCTTTCTCTCCCTCTTCTGCAAAAACAGGATATCTGCTGTCACTTCGGTTCCTGCATTGTCTTTAAATGCAGTATTCGGAAGTCTTATCGCTCCCACAAGCTCTGCCCTTTCAGCCATATACTTTCGGATAGTAGGATTTGCCTTATCAAGTGTTCCCTTTGTGGTAATTACAGCAACCATTCCTCCCGGTCTTACCTGGTCAAGTGCTTTTGCCAGAAAATAATCGTGGATACGGAAGTTATACTTGTTGTACTTTGGATCAAAAACCTTATAATCACCAAATGGCACATTTCCGACAACCACATCAAAGAAGTTATCCGGATAAGTGGTATTCTCAAATCCTGTGATGCTGATATTGGCATTCTGATAAAGCTGCTTTGCAATTCTTCCTGAAATGCTGTCAAGCTCCACCCCATACAGCTTACTTCTCTGCATAGGTGCCGGCATACTCCCAAAGAAGTTACCGATACCCATAGATGGCTCTAATACATTGCCGCCTCTGAAACCAAACTGGACAAGTGCCGAATTTATGCACATGGCAATCTCCGGTGAAGTGTAAAAGGCATTGTTTACTGTTGCCCTTGCAGCACTGTATTCCTCATCAGATAAAAGTTCTTTCAGCTCTGCATACTGTTTGTTCCAGCCTGCGTTTTCCTCGTCAAATGCCTGTGACAGTCCGCCCCAGCCGACAAACTTCGACAAAACTTTCTGTTCCTCCGGTGTGGCAAGCCTGTTTTCTGATTCAATCTGCTTTAAAGTGCGGATTGCATCCATATTCCACTGGTATCTGGTCTTAGCTCCGCCTTTTTCCATTTCCCAGAGGTTGTAGTGGAAGTTGTGCTTTTTCTGTACTGCATCATCTGAAACTACATGTCCATTCTCATCAATCTTGGTATCCCAGCCATTCGCTATTGCTCTTTCCCTGGTTTCAAGACGATTGGCTTTTACACTATCCTCGATATCAAAGAATCTCTTATAGACCGGATTCATCTTATCCCTGTCAGCCTTCTGCTTTGTCTCCTGATAATACCTTTTCTGGTCTTCTCCGCAGTAAAATGGCTGTTTTACCATATAAGATAAGATTTCATATAACTCACGCCAGTCGAGTGCACCTTCCTTACGCACACCATTCCTGTTCTTATAGCTGATCTTCACATATCCGCTTCTGATTGAGTACTCCACAAGACCATACTTATTGTTGGAATATGCTTTTCTTTCTGCATTATCTGTCCCTAATGCAATATCCCTAATAAGGTCAAGTTTATTTGGCATAAATGCAAAATCAGACTCCACCACATCCATAAGGAATGCCCTAAATGGTGTGTAGCAGCTGCAATCTGTCACAAGAATCTCTGCAGCATCTCGCAGGTCTTCATCAAGCTCTGCAATACGCTTTGCATAATCAATTGGTGTAATATACTGAAGCTCTGAAGGATCTTTTTCAGTTGTTTCAGCCTCTATCTCGGCACCATATTCTGCCTGTGTTACCATGCGGTCTTCATCGGCAGCTTCCTGTGGTGTCATGCCTTTTGCACTTACATAATCTCTGTTAGAAGCATAGCTCTCCGGCTCATCCGGTATTGCATAATCATCAATCTCTGATTCTGCCTCCTCCGGTTCCACTTCCCGGTATTCGGCATCAATGACCTCATCATCCTCACGGAGTCCGTCCATCGCAAGCTCATCAATACGAGGTGTCTCAGACTGGTATTCCCCTGTAAGAATAAGGACACCAAGCTCTTTTTCGATATCTTTCCACGAAACATATCCTTCAACCTCTCCATCCTCATCTCGCCACTGAAAACGCAGTCCATTCCCATGAAATGTGTCATATCCGTGCAGCCCTAGTCCGTCAACCGGCCAGCCTGCACCTCCCTGACCATACTCTGCTTTGATACGCTTTGCCCTGGTTCCTGCATCAATCTCTGTTTCAAAAATCTTGCATACCCTGCCCTTGCCACCGACAAAGCCTGTACCTCTCATAAGCACCTGTTTGATATACTCACCTGGTACTGTTGCAGACTTTTTGGGATTCAGATAATTGTATTTACCTGCTAATGCAGCTTTTCTGTCCTGCTCGAACTGACGCATAAACTGATTATTGTTTTCGTCCTCAGTATGAATGGTGCCAATGCTTGCCTGCCCGTTCTGGTCGAAAAAAAAGGAAGCCTGTGTATATTCGGCTTCCTTACTAACACCCAATGAATTGATTTCATCAAGTTCCCTATTCAGTTCTGTATCATCTGATTCTAGTGGAATCGCATCACTATCTGATGGAGTACCACTTCCTCTGCCTGCATCTTCGCCTGCTCTCTTATCTTCCACATCTCCATTGTCGATGACGGATTCTGTGGCTTGTGCTTCGCCAGATACTGCATCTCCAGCTGGTCGTACAGCTGGTTCGCTTCCTCCTCTACCGCTGACATCTTCTCGTACATCTTCCCGAATCTCATCAGCGTCTTGTATCTTGCCGGCTCGTTCTCCTTTAGATAGTTCATAGCCATCCTTCCGTATTTGCCCAGCTTCGTGAGATCCTCCGTCTCGTCCGGCATCTCTATCTGCGGATAAAGCAGTCCGTCCACTTCCTTGTAAGTCATTTCTTCTAACATATCCAATTCTCCTTTCGCTCTCGATTGCCTTTAAGTTACGACTAAATTCTCTAAGAACACTACAGGAGACATCGCATACAATGGAACCAAGACGGTAAATGATCTCTTCGTCTTTGATATTTACGATCTGACTAAAATCCTGTTCTTGCACAGATAAGTCAAATCCGCATCTCGTCCCTACAGCATACATGACACTTGTATATACAAGCTTCTTCATGTCCATTTCCTGCTGTAAGCCATTGCGTTTCTTACTTTCTTCCTTTATCACACTACCTGATAGCTGCATAAGCTCGGTCATTCGGTCTCCGAACTCTTCTTTTATTATAAGCCAAACATCTGTTCCTGTAAACTGTTTTAATATATTTTTTAGAGACTCCCTGTCGCTGTTATCGTACTGCTCAATCTGACCTTCTGACACAAGAAAATCCAGATAATCCTTAAGATTTTCTCCCTCAAGGTCCCATGTCAGTTTGACATTTTTCCCTCCGGTATCACTGATATCAAAGATATACCTCATGCGTGGATTCAGTGCCCTCGACGGGAAGATAGCGCAGCCTTTCGCACCACGCTTTACATATCTTCCCACCTTTTTCCAGGTATCATAATCTGCCATGAGTGTGCTTTTTTCCGGAGGTCTCTGCGCTGTTACCATAACGATATTGTCAAATTCATAGCGGTATAACTGACCTGCGACCTTTAACACATCCTTCCAGTTCTTTTCTGATCTGGTGATGTTACCAATCTCAGAATCGTATATCGCTTTGACCTTCATATCAACGCCCATACCTTTGTCCTCCTCTACTTAAACATCTCTGCAAACAATCCCTTAAAGAGCTTTAACTCATCCTTATCCAGCTCGATTGCAAATTCATTGTCGATTGCCTGTTTTTCGCATTTATCCTTTTTCTTTGCAATCTTACGCACCACACGAAGAATCACATAGCACTCCTTGGACTTTGCAATGCTCTGTTTAAAGGTCAGCTCATCCTCATCGACTGACTTCTGTGTCTGGTAGATAATCTCTTTTAACTTATCATTGATACCATCTACTTCCTCAAGGGAAATAATAACGGATGCCTTAGAAGCACCCGATCTGTCCCACTCCTTATGAAGTTCCTTTACTAAAAACTCCATGTTCTTAATTACTGTTGTTGAATCACTTTTCATCTTGCTCTTCCTCCGTTTTCTTTTAATGAAGAAGGGAGCTGACCTTCGCTGATAGGCGCAAAATCAACTCCCTTCATGTCCTCTGCTCCAAGGACTATCTGCTCTGCATAATACATATCCATTGCCTTATTGATGGCATCATCAAGCGACTCTGCCTTTACTCTCTGTACTCTTGAGAGCACTTCTTTTATCTCAACATCAAATTCCTGTTCCATATGATATCGCCTCCTGTAAAAATCTCATCACCGGCACTTTTCTTCCTTTACCTGTCTTTCCTTAAAGCCCTCATCGTACTTTCCATCTTCCAGCCTGTCGTAAAAACAGTCCTCTTCAATCGTTCCGAAATCCTCATACATCTGGTGAAGGAAATCATTCTGCAGTTTCTTTGGCACATCATCATCCTTTGACATATCCTGATAAAAATAGAACTTCTGCTTTAGCTTTGCCCTGTAATCATAGATATCCTCTATCTTTTCCGGTGTGCCATACTCCCTCTTGTATGCCTTGAAATTCGTGGTTGAGAGTGTGGAACCGAGATAAATTCCATGCTCCCACGATACTCCGATTGTGGTATTGTCCTTTGTAGGCTTCTCATCCTTCGGATAACGCTTATACTCTGTCGCACCAAGGGCGATTGTAAGAGAACCTGACTTCATATCCATCACCACGAGATTCCTTGGTGATAATGCTTCAAGCACCATGTAATCATGGTCATTGAAGTTATGAAATGTCTGTCCCCTTTCAAATGATCTGTCCACACTTTCATAATGCAGGTTAAAATCATCCACCCAGCCCTTATCGGTCATTCCAATCTCCTTGAGCTTTGCAACACATTCAGAAGAACTGGCTTCTTTATCAAACCGAAATTCTTTGGAATCGTTATAAAGTCCCTGAAGAAAGTGCCCCAGCTGAATATCATCCAGACAGAATCTCGCAGATACAGTTACATTTGCTGCCCTGTAATACTCTGCGAAGTTATCTGCTTCACCAAGTGTTCTTCCAAGCTGCAACAAATTGTCTGCAAGCTCTGACATGTCATCAACTGCTATAAAACTCTTATAATCATCCAGAGTCATCAGCATATTTGTCTCTGTTCCCCTGTCGTTTTCTGTTACCAGTATCATATCTTTTAAATCCATTCTTACCTCCAGTCTCAGAGAGAGACTATGCCCTCTCTGCAAATTTCCTGTTATGGTCTTCCTATCACAACAATCTTTCCTGTGCTTGCCGCATCCCGGTAAACAACACCAAGACTTTCATTAAGCGCCTCTACCACCTTGCCATTTCCGACATATACTGCCACATGGCTGATGTTCTTATATCTTCCATTGCTTGTAAAACTGTAAAAGATAAGGTCTCCCGGCTGTAACTCATCAAAGGCGACTGTCTTTCCGGCTTCATCCAGTCCCTGTGCCTCCGCTGCCGCTGTGGTTGCACCGCCGTAACTAATATCCACGCCTGCATCTTTCCATGAATAATAGGCTAAGGAACTACAGTCATAATAGTTACCGCTGTCTCTTAAATCCTGACTATAAGGAAAGCCAACTCTGTGAAGTGCATAGGAGCAGACTGTTTTCTGCCTGCTGTCTGTAATTTCGTTTAGGATGGCATTGATTTCATCCTCAGTCATGGAGCTTACTCCCGGACTTCCGCCTCCGCCGCCACTTCCGCTTCCGGCATATCCAAGCTGTCCCATAAACTCCGGACTCATGATCTGCTCAAGCATTTCCACATGATCAGAGTTAAACCCATAGACCGAAATCATATCCCTGTACGATTTCAGCGTTACATTCACATACAGAACAGACTTCGTGACAGTAGTCACATTACCGTCTGCATCCGTTTCTTCCACATCCTTTGTTCCGGTGCTTGTGGTGTATGAACACATATCATTTACAACTGCCTGCAGCCAGCCTTTAGAAGTATCATTCATGACTGTTGCAGTATCTCCGACACCATGCTTGACCATATAGACTGCCATGATGTCATAGTAATTGCTTGGGTTTTCTTCCATACCTTCATAGTCCACATATACAAGCTCTCCAAGATCATATCCGGTATGCTCATTAACCTTCGTGTTCACATCCCGGTTAAACTCCTGCACATAAGCACTCGTTACTGTCTGCACGGTATCTCCTGATTCAAGTGGTGGCAGAAATAAAGCAAATGGTGAATTGTAAAGGATTGCTATCACCGCTATAACCGGAACCGCAATCATGGCAACTACAAGAACAAGTAATAAAAGCACCAATCCAACAATCGGTGCCGCTACCTTTACCCAGGTAATCGCTTTTCGCACAATCAGATCCTTTACCAGCTTTGCCACGCTGTCTGTCTGATTCTCCTGTGCTTTCATCTTATCCAGAAAGAATTTTATCTTCCTGCTCCGGTTGGTCATTTTTTCATCCTTGACCTCTATGGACGCACCTGCCGCATATCCGGCTGCCATGCCGATTGCCGTGCCTGCTCCCGGTGCAACCGCTGTTCCTGCCGCCGTAGCAGCTGCCTTTGTAGCAGTTTTCGTTGCAACCTTAGCAGTAGTCTTTGCTGTTTCTTTTGCCGTCTCTTTAGCTACAGTCTTGGCTGTATCTTTGGCAGCTTTCTTTGCTGTCTTTTTTGCCAGCTTCTTTCCTGCTTCTACCTTCTTGATACGCTTCTTTGCCTCGGCTGCCGCCTTTTTCCTGAAAAGTGCAGCACCCTTAGAAGCAGTTCCGGTAACAGGGCGGCTTGCTTCATATGCAAGATATGCTGCCTGCGATACCTCATGCCCACCTTCTACCTGCTCTGTTACTGCCCCGGCTGCAAGTGCTCCAGTTCTTCCTGCAATGTGAAGATTGGTGTTCTTGGTCTTGATGGAAGTGTTGGATTCTCTATAGTTTCGCTTAAATCTTGATAATCCCTTATTCTTCGGCTCTGACTGATGAATGGTACTCTTGCGATAGGACTTCTTTTTATCATCAGATACCTTTGCACCGATAGTCTTAGGACCTCTTTCTACTGTATAGATGTTGCTGCCTTTAATCTTGGCACCCTTTGGCTCGTGGGCATGAATCTTGGCTTTCTCCTTTGTGTGAATGATCATCGGCTTGCCATCCACCTTTTTTATCTTCAATGTTCTCACCTTCTTTCACTCAAAATGCAAAACAGCCACCCAGCTTCCCGGATGGCTATGCTTTGAGGTCGCAAATTGCGACCTCTATCAACATTATTCGACATTTTTCTGCATTTCACGTTTCTTCTGTTCCGCAATCTTCTCATGAATGTTGGTATTATACAGCCTGTACAAATCTGTATCCTTACTAATCTGATTATCAAATGGAATTACCACTGAGCCACACTTAATAAGCCCCATTCCCGATGCAGTATTGGTTACGAATCGAAGCTGTGCCTCTGATACTCCGATAACCTCCGCCATCTTGGAACTGTCCGTGTTTGCCTGCTTTAAAAGTGCCACGAACTCTGAGTTTGCAAGCATTGTTGTTGCTGTGTAATTCTGCAACAGATCGACAACATTCTGCGTGATACCGGTACAAAGACCTCCCTGCTTTCTTACTTTCTTCCAAAGCTGCTGCAGATATTTTGCAGAATACTCCGAATTAAGCAGGACGTGGAATTCATCAATATAGAGCCATGTTGCCTTGCCTCGCTTACCATTCTCAACAATCCTGTTCTGAATGGACTCCATCATAACAAGCATTGTGATAGGACTAAGCTCTGTACCTAAGTCCCTGATGCCATAGACTGTGAATCTGTTATCCACATCCACATTTGTCTGATGATTGAAGATATTAAGTGAACCATTTACGAAAAGCTCCAAAGACAATGCAATGTCCTTTGCCTCATCCTCCGGCTGTGCCATAAGGATATCGTAAAAATCACTCATCACCGGGATATACTTCTCTTTGCTCCTTGCAATGTCGATATACAGCTTTCTCACACAACGATCAATGATTGACTTCTGTCTTGAATTTAAGCTGTCCCCGATACACTGCTCACATAGACCTAGCATGAACTCGCCTTTTTCTCTTACCATTCCCTTGGAATCATTCGAATCAAGGCTCCACACATCCATCTCCAGCGGATTCACATAGTTATCCGTATAGGTAGACATATTTACTACAGTTCCGCCATAAGTCTCGGCAATATCAAAGTATTCGTTCATTGGATCTATGACGATTATTTCATCATCTCCCGACAAGAATACGCTGCCCATCTCCATCTTACAGAAGAAGGATTTACCGGAACCCGGCACACCAAATACAAAGCCATTTCCATTGATGAGCTTCTTTCTATTGCCGATATTCACATTCTTGCTGATCTGGTTGATACCATAATAGTTGCCGGTGCTGTCATTTAATTCCTGCACATTGAATGGCATAAGCACCGCAAGTGACTGGGTAAGAAGGGTACGCATAGTCTCCACCTGTCTTACTCCAATCGGAAGTGCTGTGTTGAGTGCTTCCCTCTGCTTTAAGTAGTGTGTATCAATTGTGCAACTGTTACGTTTTCCGATAGTCTCTACTGTCTCACATACACTCTCAAGCTCCTTCTTGCTTTCTGCCATAAGAATAATGGTTACTCCCACGAAGAAAAGGCACTGGTCATTCTCACGGACATCATCCATGATTTCCTCAATCTCCTTTTTCTCCGTTCTCTTGGCATATGAGATTTCCGTAGAAAAGTCGTTATTCTTATTACGGACTCTCTGCTGCTTAATGATATCCGACTCAATACCAAGGTATTTCTTCTGAAGCACCTTTGTAGTCAGATCCTTTGGTACGGGCACCACATCAATACTCGTGATGGAATGAACCGGAAGGGAAGTAATCTCATTGATGAATCTGTCTGACAAACTGCTCGGATACTTTTTGATGAAAAGCGCCTTGCAGAATTTACTCTCATCCTCAAAATGGTCTGGGAAATATTTCACCATCCCATTGCACAGATCATTTCTAAAATCTGCCCCGACCTTCTTTGCCTTTTTGATATCAAAATCAAAGCTGCCCTCATCTCCAAGATGATAATAGTCATAGAGCACTTTCAGTCTCTCATTGCCATTAAGTGGTACAATCTCCGCACCAAGCTCAATGAAAGCCTTGTGTATCGTTGCCTCAAGGGTTGCAAACTGTGCCTTTGCCTCCTCGAAATTCTTTCTCTCAATCGTGATTGTCAGGTATCTCTCCTGCTCAATCCCCTGTCTGCCCTCAATAATCTTCTCCTCAATGATGTCATTGTAGATTCTTCTATAATTATTGAAGCCATCGTTTTTCTCAGCAATCAGAACCTTGTCACGGAGTTCATCCATGTTTTTGTTCTTATTGTTGATCGTAATCTTATAATTACAGTCCAGCGAATTTAAGAACTTACAGTATCTCTCGAAAATACCGATCTGCTCATCCTCGGTTGCTGTCGTGTAATTGATGTCGCAAAAGCGGTAGCATTTGGAATACTTATTTTTGCTTACTTCAAAAATGCCGTTTTCAGCCACCGCCATAATCTCTATGGTTTCCTGAATGGATTTAGGTGTCTTATACAAAGGCTCACTCGCCTTCTTTAATAACTTAAATCCGTCTGTAAATAAACCCATGTCTCTAACCTCGCTTTCTTATAATGAAAGCCCGCCGGGAACTTCACCCTGCGGGCTGTGTTCCCGACCTTGCGGTCAGATACTATTCGTTTCTAATGCATTGCCTTATATGCTGCAATACCAGCTGCTGCCGCCACAATGACTGCGACAAGTCCAAGCAGCATGTTTCTCGTCTTTTTCTTCATCGCTTCAAACTCCTCCTGCTTCTTTACAGCCGAATCAGCTGTTACAGTCTCCGGTTCAGCCTTTCTGCCTTTCTTCTTTACCTGTTCATTCTGCTCTGCTTCTAACTGCTTTATTGCAGGCTCTCCCTCTGTTGACACATAAGTAAGTGCCCTGTTGCCAAACATAAAATGCAGTTTCTTTCCCATATACTCGTAGAAATTCATCCCATTAAAGGAATAGAAACCACCGAGAGCAATCGGTGCCACACAGGGAATTGCCACATAAGCAGAACCCGTAAGACCGATATACTTGTAAAGAAGAAGGACAATACCGCCACCGACCACTACGCTTGCAATGGAAAATATAAGCTGCCTTGCAGTAAGTCCCATCGCAACCGATTCCTGATAGCGGTCAATATCCTTGTTTACTTCGATTACCATTGTCCCTGCCTCCTATCTTGATAAATCCTTTGTCTCCGGCTTTCTTGTCATTCCAATATTTGCCTCATACTTATCCATTCCATCCGGACACAATTCCCTAAGCTTATCTACATTGAACAGATAAAGTGGATATTCGCAGAAACCGCTCCTTTGCGTAAATCCCGTAAACTCTCCAATGTCATTGTCTGTAATAAACTTTTCAATATCCGGCATGTCATTCACATTCAGATATCCGCAGTAATTTGGTGCTGCAACCGACAAATTCACAGTCACATCCCCAAAAGGTTCCTCATATCCATCTTCATTACACATAAGACCAATAAACATTGCCCTGTTATTCATATACTGCTGGATATCAAATGTCACCTGCGTTTCTCCGGTTATACTTGAATTATAAGTAACCTGTTTCTTTTCATTATCCATTTCTGCCTCCTTCTATAATCCAAATGCCTTGCTCGTAAGTGTCTGTGCACCCTTCACGCTTCCAACAGTCATTGCTATCGTAAATGTCATTTCACACAGATATATAAGTGTCTGTGCCCAGTCAGCATAACTTCCTGTAAATGCCGGAAGTCCTGCATTGATAAATGCATTACATACCACAATCGCAAGTGCCATCGTTACTGCCTCAAACACACATGACAAGAAATATTTACAGTAGGTAGCCATTGTATGACTGACCATTCTGTTTCCTGCCATCGTGGAGCAGGCAATCGCACCAAGCGGCACAATAATCAGAATCTTTAAGAACCTGAAATACACTGTGTAGATGATAAAAAATCCACAGATAATAATGATGATTGCAAGCAAAGCTGTAAGTATCAGCATTACCAGACTTTCACCAAATCCGAGTCCCTTAATGATGTCTGCCTGTGTACTGTCAATGGCAAGCTGCGTCGTTGTCCCGGCAGATATAAGTCCCACCAGATTTCCTATGGAAGTAAAAAATGCTTTCATAATCGTGACATTATTTGCAACAAACCATTCTGCAAGTCCCAGTCGGATAAGCATACGCAGGATTGATTCAAACCTCATCTCATCTTTTACATCTATGCTTTCCGAGCAGAAACCGATAACAAAGAACAGCACAACGAGGGATGAGCCGACCGCTACAAAGACCGGCTCTATACCCTCAATGACTGCCCAGGGACCTCCGCCCTTGAAACTGACCGGTGACTGTCCAAGCATTGCAAAGACCAGGGATATCTGATTGTTCCAAAACCCAAACACCGCCTCAAGAAGTGCAAGGATCTTGTCTCCAAGCTTAAAAATATCCATACTTGTTATTCACCTCTTTCCTTTTACTAAAAGGGGAAATGCATTTCCCCAATCTTAGAAGCCTAAGAATGTCAGAACTGTTGAAATACCAGCCATCATGACACCTGCCACAATTCCTTTCAGTGCAGAGTTCATGGTAGATGAATCCTGCTGCTGGTAGGCTTGTGCGAACTCCATAACATTCTTTGCAAGAATGATGACACCAACCGCACCAATGACTGCAATGATAAGTGTCTTTAA
>ERZ1034939.1132-NODE-1132-length-13714-cov-28.792152_pt1 | contig 13714 bp, 9 predicted proteins | sample MGYA00520626_ERZ1034939 | MGnify/ENA primary metagenome ERZ1034939 (study PRJEB33766, sample SAMN09781751) | gut metagenome | biome: gut microbiome | host: Homo sapiens | place: Madagascar | study: EMG produced TPA metagenomics assembly of the PRJNA485056 data...
ATTTACATTTTTCCTTTGAAACCACAAAAGAAATCCCCCAAAAACTTGCATAAAAAAGAAATATTTCTTATTTTTTGCAGCAAAAGTAAAAACTTTACCATAGATGCAGTTAGACAAAAGCTTCGTACCAAAATCCGCAACAACTAATCACGATGCCTTGGTTCCGGCTCCGCCACCATTGCCGGCTTTTCTTCCGGCAACTCATATCTCCTGATATGATGATCTTCCAGGAAGATATGGTTAAGGGTAAAGGCAAGCGACTCCAGAGTCTTCTCCCTGACAGCCGGTTTCAGTTCGCATTCCCATATCACGATAGTATGCCATCCCATTTCTGCCAACCGATGCAGTACCTCATGGTCCCTCTCCCGGTTTCTCCTGATTTTATCCTGCCAGAACTGGGTATTCGATTTCGGCACCACATAGTACTTGCATCCTTTATGTCCATGCCAGAAACATCCATTCACCAGAATGCAGGTACGATACTTTCTGAGCACAATATCCGGTTTTCCCGGCAACCGTGGATGATTGAGCCGATACCTGAATCCCCTAGCCCACAGGAATTTCCTGACAAGAATCTCCGGTTTGGTATCCTTGCCTCTGATTGCCGACATATTATGGTGGCGCTGCTCTATGGTCATTTTATCTGGCATACGCTTTATTTATTAAGACATCTTTTTTTCTAATCTAATCACACCATTCGATGCAAAATTAATCTTTTCTCATGAAACCACAAAAGAAATTCCCCAAAAACTTGCATAAAAGTAAGCCATCGGCTAACCCCGTCTTGCATATTCCCTAAAAATCTTGTAGAAATCTTCAAAATTCTAAAAGAATTTCGGAGATATTCAAAGAAATTTAGAAGAGGTTACAAGAATTTCAGAGGGACATTACAGAATTCCCTTCTCTCTTAGCCTCAGTGGCAGGAAGTCAGACTCGTGGAAAACATCACAATGCAAAGATACAACATTCAGAATCCGCCATTCACGGTTTCTCACGATTTCTCACGGATTTTCACGTCTTTTTCTGAAGAAGTAACTTACTTACGACCCGTAAGTGACTTACTTACGATGCCTAGGGAAATCAGATTTCGTTCATGATGACCGATAGTGTCCTGTACGGCATTTTTCATTGTTTGTTCTTTGGGTCAAAGATAAGCCGCTTTACGCCCTGTAAGTACTATCGTTGTTGCTTGTAAGTACTATCATCGTGCCTTGTAAGTACTATCATCGTTGCATCGGTTTTACGTAAATAGTCTTCGGAGTAACCTTTACTTGTTGCCGGAAGAATTAATGTTATAAGCCGGAGAAGCCTATATCCTCAGCCGCACAACAGCTGTTGTGCGCTTGCATATCAGCTGTTATGCGCTCGCCCAACACCTGTTGTGCAAACGGCTATCAGCTGGTGGGCGATGAATTGTTGGATATAAGTTCGTATGTATATGAACGAGCCGTAAAGAGCTTCAAGCTATTAAACCAGTCGCAATTTGCGACCAGATTAATCATTATACTATAACCTCTATCTTGTAACAATTCATAAAAAAGAAGGCTTTTACTTGTCTGATTCAAATTTTATCTTATCTTTCCTCTATAAAAGGATAATGATTTCCCTCGCATAGGGTAACTAAAATCAGTAAGTTTGCATATAGCAGGAAAAATAGGCACGCGACATCCCGCACTTGCACATTCATACAAATGTTACGATCAGTATACTTTCCAATTCGAGTTATACTCATACTGACTTCCATATCCCTCCATGATATGAGTTAATTTGCAGAAGAGGTGTGACCATCACAAAGATAGTAGTCTTTTCATGGAAGGTATATTATGATCATCCGTTGTTTTCGGACTCTTCACCAGCCATCGAGTATTTCATTGCAAAATTCTAACTATCCCTACATCCACAGCAGCCCAGTCGAGCCCCTTCAGCACTTCTTTGCTGCACCACTTGCTATCAGCATGCTCCCTTTTCTTGAACCCTTTTGGAGTACATAGATAGGCTGTCATGGTTATCGAGGAATCGGGATACTCGTGATTCACGGTCACTAACACCTCTCCTACTTCAACAGGATATTCCATCTCCTCCAGCAATTCACGAGCCAACGCCTGCAGAAGAGTTTCTTCTGGCTCTATTTTGCCACCAGGAAACTCCCATTTATAGCAGGTATATTCAAACTTCGTCTTACCTTTCTACATGCAGTGGTACTTGCCATCATGGCAAACCACCGCTGCTACTACATTATAATGTTTCATTGTATCAAGTCACAACAGAAACTTTTATAGTTTGAATATCAACGAATTAAGAACTATAAAGAATGTAACTGCTAACGATTTAGAAACGAGCTATATTCTTTTTCTTTCACAACTTTGCAATATACAAAGAACGCTTTGATTTTAAATGCAAAGCGTAAATCTATTTTTTGAAAAACCGATAAATTCTTTGTCCTTTTTGCTGTTTTTAAGAAATTCTCGGCCTTTTTAAAATGAAGCATTTTCATTTATTTGCTAAAATATCATAAGATTTAGATGCAAACTCACGCTTTATGGAATATAATGTGTATCTTTGCAGAAGAAAGACGGTGGCTCGGCAATTGAAACAAGCTTCATTGCGCTCGCTTTGCACTTTCTTTGCATATCGAAATACTTTAAATATGGCAAATCGTGAATTGAACAGGCTGAAAGTTGTGCTGGCAGAGAAAAAAAGGACAAACCGCTGGTTGGCAGAACAACTTGGAAAAGACCAAACTACCATATCTAAATGGTGTACTAATTCAAGTCAACCAGACTTGGCAAGTCTGATGATGACTGCAAAAGTGTTAAATGTAGAATTGACCGACTTGGTTCGGTTCGAAGAATTTAAAAATGAAAAATGATGGAACAGAATAAGAAAGAATTGCTCATGGAGCAAGTTGATAAAATAAATGAGGTTATTTCAACCCTCTCGGAAAACTTTGTGCAGGAAGATATTGCAGATGAAATCAACTTTCTGTCAGTAGTAAGTGGAAACTTAAAAGATTGGGCTGAAAAATAAGAATGACAGAGCAGAAAAATATACAAAATACGCAAGCCAACTTAGACTTGAATGGTGAATCTTGGGTAAATAGAGAGTTCTCTTATCCCAAAAGGACGATACGCCTTGCTACTTCATTTAGTGGTATAGGTGCGATTGAGTATGCCTTTAAAAGATTAAACCTTAATGCTGAAATCGTTTTTGCAGGAGACATTGATGCCAATTGCAAAAAGGCATACTTCGCAAATTACAATATATCGGAGGGACAGTGGCATACTGATATTCACGATTTTGATGCAAAGCCATACAAAGGAAAAGTTGACTTATTTGTCGGTGGTGCACCATGCCAAGCATTCTCGATTGTTGGCGAGCAACGTGGATTTGATGATACAAGAGGAACTTTGTTCAGAGAATTTGCCAGAGTTGTTAAGGAATGCCAACCTAAAGTATTTATTTTTGAAAATGTACAGGGATTGTTTAAGCACGACCAAGGTCGCACTTGGGAAGTTATCTATAATACTTTCAGCAATTACTGTGGTTATGATGTACATTATCAGTTACTAAATGCAAGGGATTATGGAATTCCTCAAACAAGGGAACGATTATATTGCATAGGTTTTAAAAAGAAAACAAAGTTTAAATATCCAGCTCCAATTCCTTTGAAATACAAAATGTATGATTTTCTTGAAGATTATATAAATTGTGAGTATTATGACCCAAATAGTGGCATGAAGATATTAACTTCAGATGAGGTGCATCGTCAAGCTATTATTCATGGTTCTGCCTCTGAAGAGTTTAACGATTTTGTCTTTCCTGTGAAAGAAATAGACGATAAATATTATCTTTCTGAAAAAGTGGCTAAATATGTTCTCTGTCCAGGTACAAAAACATTTAAGACTCCAATAAAGACAGACTTAGATATTGCAAGACCGCTTTTACAATCTATGCATAAAATGCATCGTGCAGGGGTTGACAATTATGTTACATATAATAAAAAGAAAGGAATTAATGGCTTAAGAAAGCTTACTCCAAGAGAGTGCCTGCGGCTTATGGGATTCAAAGATGATTTCAAGATAGCTGTAAGCAACACGTCTGCTTATATGGAAGCAGGTAATAGTATTGTAGTTGATGTCCTTATTGCTTTGTTAAAACAATTGGACATTACGAAATATGGAATAGAACGAAATGAAAAATAAGTACTCTGACATACAAAATACAAGTGCTAATATTGATACTACTTTTGATTGGCGCCTTCGTGAATTCTCTTACCCAAAGAGAACTATAAGGCTTGCTACATCATTCAGTGGTATTGGTGCAATTGAACATTCATTACATCGTTTGGGATTGAAATGTCAAATACAATTTGCAGGAGACATTGATGAAAATTGCAAAAAGGCTTATTTTGCCAATTATCCCATAACAGAAGAACGTTGGCACACTGATGTTCATGATTTTGACGCAAGTCCATATAAGGGGAAAGTTGATCTTTTCGTCGGTGGAGCTCCTTGTCAAGCATTTTCCTTACGAGGTAAGCATGGTGGATTTGAAGATACAAGAGGAACGTTATTTCGAGAATTCGCTCGTATTGTTATTGAATGCCAACCAAAAGTGTTTATCTTTGAAAATGTCAAAGGTATGTTAAGTCATGACAAAGGTAAGACATGGAAGATTATAAAGGAAACATTTGAAAATGACTGTGACTACGATGTATATTACCAAGTTTTGAATGGAAAAGACTATGGAATACCTCAAAGTCGTGATCGTATATACTGCATAGGATTTAAGAAGGAAACAAAGTTTAAATTTCCTGCGCCAATTCCTTTGAGTAAGAGAGTGTATGACTATCTTCAAAAAGATTTTGATAAGAGATACCTTCTCAAACAAAAGGGAGTGAACTTTATAACGAGAAGTATAAATTACCAAAAAAGTTATACACAAATCAATGGAGACGTACTTCTTTGTCAAAAACGAAACCAACAGTTTAACTGGCATGGAGATTTTGTGTTCCACCCTAAAACGACAGATGACGCAAGTACGCCTTTAACAGATAACAATCTCTTTGCTATAGGTGATTTTGAGGAAAGCTATTACATTGGCAAACATGCAGAAAAATATGCAATAAAATCACTTGGAAACGATATTGAAGAGATGATGAATGTTGAACCAAATAAAGTAGATTGCAATTACGGACGATTTAGAAAAATGACACCACGTGAATGCCTTCGTCTTATGGGATTTGATGATTCATTCAAAATTGTTTGTTCTGACACAGAGACATATAAACAAGCAGGCAATAGTATCATTGTTGATGTACTAATTGCATTACTTAAGCAAATGGATATAACAAAATACGGATATAATGGCTGACATAATATGCAGATGGCGGAACGCCACACCGAAGACTGTTTGTGAGTTTGTCCGACAATTGCCTCACGAAAAGTTAAGTGCGGAAGAATTTAGATTTCGTATGGGAAATGAATTCTTCCGTACCGCCTATCAATTGGCATGTCAATTAGGACTATATTTTGAAGATGCAGACAATTACATACCGCGTTTTACCCATAATATAACAGAGGACGAAGCAGAGGAGTATTTAGAGCATTGGATTCTATGCTATTATGCTCCTAATCCTTTTACTAAAAGTTTGAAAGGATTAGATACGCCCGTTTATGTAGTAGAGAAACTTGTAGAGTATCTTGAGCAGCACAACTCATCGGCTAAGCTAAAAGAGGCATTAACATCAATATTCAAAGACCCAATGGGAAATTTGGACATTATGACAAATGCGTTGAATCATTATTCGAGAGTAATTTCTGTAAAAGATGGCAATGCAAAATTAGAAACTAATTATAAAGACTATATGAAACAGATGCCAAATAGAAATGACAAAGAGGCTTTCTTTAAAAATTTCGATACAATAAAGCATAATGGTGAGATTCAGAAAGGCATTCTTGATAGTGATTATCGCCCCTACATCACAGCAATCAAGTCAAAGCCATTCCTTCTGCTTGCTGGCATCTCTGGTACAGGCAAGAGCCGTATCGTGAGAGAGTTGGCAAGAGCTTGTTGGGATGAGGGCACGGAAGAGTATAATGCTCAGAAGCCGAAGAACTTCCAAATGGTGCAGGTGAAGCCTAATTGGCATGATTCAAGCGACTTGATAGGGTATGTAAGCCGAGTGAGTGGAAAGGCTGAGTATGTGGCAGGCGATTTCCTCCGCTTTGTAGCCAAGGCATGGGAAGACAAGGATACGCCCTATTTCCTTTGCTTGGATGAAATGAACCTTGCCCCTGTTGAGCAGTATTTCGCAGAATACCTCAGTGTGGTGGAGTCGCGCAAGAGCCACGAAGACGGCACTGTGACAACCGACCCTATACTTGAAAAGGTGGACGAGGAATGGTATTTCAACCTGACAGCTTCGCTGACGACAGACGAGAATGTGAGAAAGCAGTTCAACGAAAGTGGAATCAGTATTCCGCAGAACCTTATCGTTGTTGGCACAGTCAATATGGATGAAACGACATTCTCGTTCTCTCGCAAGGTGCTCGACCGTGCCATGACCATTGAGATGAATGATGTGGACCTGCACGGCGGACTGACAGAGCGCAACGAAAAGATAGGTAAGTTGAGCAAGGCTGAATTGGTAGGTAATGCCGTGGAAGGTGTGGATGTATATACTGGCAACAAGGATGTTTGCGAGAAGGTGCTGACTTATCTTGATGCAGTAAATGCTGTGTTGAACGGCACCCCGTTCAAGGTAGCCTACCGAACACGTAACGAGTTCCTGCTGTATGTGGTGAACAATCTTCCTTACAACAAGGATGAGAACGATGTCGAATTGGAACAGGGATATGTCATAGCCCGTGCCTTGGACGAGATAACGAGCATGAAGGTATTGTCGCGCATTGAGGGTGACGATACTAAGGTAAGCGACGACTTCATTGATCGGCTGAGCAAGACAATAGAAGACGGACTAAAGGCGGTGTCGGGCGAAGAACGTGCCATAGCCTCAATATCTTTGGCGAAGCTGAAGGAGATGAAGGCTAAACTTGCATCGGGTTATACAAGTTTCTGGAGTTAAAAAGACATAGAATGATATGGAACTATTGACGATTGAGCACATAGATTTTACAATGATTGTCGAATGTACCAAGTTCGACAGAATTTGGAGCAAGGCCAAGAGTAATGTGGGAGAAGACAAGCTGCTTTCCACTTACTCGTGGTCGGAAGGAGTCATGTCCGTAAAACGCACTTCTGAAAATGGCACAGACATCAGCATAGAACAAGGAGTACCTGCTCCTGCCATATTCTTCGACAATGCCGACTATCCCATTTGGATAGAATTCGGAAACCATGTAAAGAATGCCCAATTCGGTTCCATACTGCAAAACGACAACGACCGTTTCTCTTTTCGCCGGCATATCTTGGCTGGTTTCATCAACTACAAGAATGAGATTGGACGGAGCGAGATACAGCTCATATACAACACTGACAAGGAGAAAAAGATATTCCGTTTCGGTTTTGAGGTGCTAAGTACCAAGCTCGATTACCATGAGCATTGGCGTGCCATCGTGGAGGACATTGAGCGTGAGTATCGTATGCTGTCGCTCGACTATATGCGCCGCACGTTTCATGGCTTTTCTCCCGACACAAAGGGCGAACACCCCGACATAATATGGTGGAGTGTGTTTCAAGGCGAACAGCAGAAGTTCATAAAGGCTTGCAAGAACATTATCGATCGTCCTCGCCATCGCTTGCATGGCGAGGAAACGTATGTTAGGGCAGACAAACTGAAGCTGACACCCCACGACATAGAGAACCGCCTTGCAGAACATCGCAAGGAGGCAGCCCACCTCTACCGAATAGAACAGCAGATACAGTCGAACGACACGCAGGAAAACCGTTTTCTTAAGTTTGCCTTGCAACAGATTGGCAAGCGATATGAGGAACTGCGCCAGCGCATAGAGACCATAAAGACGGCTTCTGACATGATGAAGGCTACTATGCTCGGTACCTCCAACACTCTGAGACGACTGCAACGGCATCCTTTCTTTCGCACGGTAGGTAGATTCAAGGGAATGAGCCAAGAGAGCATGGTGCTGCAAAAGGCTACAGGCTATAGCCAGGTGTACCGCACATGGAATCTGTTGCGACGTGCCTATTCGCTCAATGACGGTCTGTACCGCTTGCAGACAAAAGACATAGCGACACTCTACGAGATATGGTGTTTCATAGAGGTGAGCCACATCGTCAAGGAGCAGTTGCGCCTGGATGATGCGGATGTGGAACACCGCAATCGTATGGAGATGAACGGTGTGTTTTCATGGGAACTCGGCAAGGGTGAGCACTCACGCATCCTGTTTCGCAAGGATGGTGTGGAACTGGCTGAGCTTGTATATAATCCTAAGAACACAGAGGCGGAGAACGACAGCGTAGGACTGAAAGATGTGGTCGTGCCCACTGTACCACAAAAGCCAGACATAGTGCTGCAGCTCACCAAGAACGACTTGCTGCAAGGCATGAAGATGACTTATCTCTTTGATGCCAAATACCGCATTGACGGCAGGGAGCAAGGTGTGGATGTACCACCAGAGGAAGCCATCAATCAGATGCACCGCTACCGTGATGCCATCTACTATCGTGACTATGATGCCAATGCCTTGAAGAAGGAGGTAATAGGCGGATATATTCTCTTTCCTGGTGACGGAGAGCCAAATGATGTGGCTGTGTCGAAGTTCTACAAGACGATAAAGGAGGTGAATATAGGAGCGTTTCCACTTCGTCCGAAAGATACGGAAAACAGGAAGTTATTGGAACAGTTCATAGAAGAACTAATTCATACCAAGTCATACGAGACGATAGTCAATGTCATTCCTCAGAAAGGCGCATACGTGGAAGTTGGCAACCGTGTGCTTATCGGACTAGTGAAAGAAAATAATACGCAATATCAGAAGTTCATGGACGGAACGGGCACTTTGTATTATACAGGCAAACAGTTTCCTACAACCATCGCCCTGCAAGACCTCCACTTCTTCATGCCTTATATCAAAGGGTCTGGAGTGCGTGATGTGTATGAGATAGTCAAAATACGAACCATTACGAACAAAGAGGCAAAGCAAACGGATAGCGATGATGCGGAAAGCAAGGCTCTACGCTTAGCTTTTGAACTGAGGTATGTGCGTAAGCAATATGCAGATTTTCATTCTGTTGATGCAAGTAAATGGATAAGTTACACGTTTATTGATACGACTTTTGATAGGTTGGATGAATGTGTGATGATTGATAAATAGTAAAAACAAGAAAACATATGGACACATCTAAACTCACACCAAATGAAATAGCAGAATCTTGGAAGGGATTGTTTTGCTTTAAAAAAGAAAATGGTACAATCATGGGGCTACGCTCACCCCAGATTGGAGCTTTACATTCCATGTTAGCTCATGTTGAAGACGGAGAAGAACGTGCTATAGTTGTAATGCCTACAGGAACAGGTAAAACAGAAACTATGCTTGCCTTTCTCATTGCAAATATGTGCAAAAAAGTTTTTGTTGTTGTCCCATCTGATGCACTTCGAAGCCAAATTGCCAAAAAATTCAAGGATTTGGGACTATTGCCAAAATTGGGTATTGTACCACAAGATATAAATAAGCCTATCGTTTCAATGATAAAAAAATCATTGGATGATTCTGCCTGGAAAAATACAATTGATAACTCAAACGTCATTATAACGACTATGGCGACTGCGGAGAGAATTTCTCCCAATATCCGGTCATACCTTAGAGAGCAAATTTCGTATTTGTTTGTTGATGAAGCACATCATTCTAAAGCTCAAACATGGGAGGCTTTCATAAATATCTTCCCACCTAAAAATGTTATAATGTTCACGGCTACACCATTTAGAAATGATGGACAAAAATTAGCTGGTAAGGTTGTCTTTAATTTTTCATTAAAGAAAGCACAGGAGCAAGGATACTATCAAAAGATAAAGAATTGCCAAATAGCCAAATATTCAATAGAGGAGGCTGACAAGGCAATTGCAGGAAAGGCAGTGGCTATTTTGAAATCTGATTTGGAGAATGGATATGACCATATTGTTATGGCTCGATGTAAAAGTAAAAAGCGAGCAGAAGAAGTATATAAAGTCTATCAAGAATACAAAGAATACTCTCCTGTTGTCGTATATAGCGATATTCCAAACAGCTCCATCATATTAAATGAGATAAAGGAAAAGAAACATAGAATTATTGTCTGTGTCAATATGTTAGGCGAAGGTTATGACCTGCCTCAGTTGAAAATTGCTGCAATACATGATGAGAAACAAAGTTTGGCAGTTACATTACAATTTATAGGTCGATTTACGAGAACAAATGATATTCGATTAGGAGCAGCTAGTTTTATAACAAATATAGCATACCCTCCAATACAAGAGGAAATTAATGCACTGTATCAGATGGATGCAGATTGGAATCTGTTATTGCCTCGTATTAACGAAGAAGCAGCAACAGAGCAACAGTCTTTGTCCTCATTCTTAAGTGGATTTAATGGTGATTTGAAAGATGAAATATCAATGGAGGATATACGTCCAGCATTGAGCGCCGAAATATATACCACAGATTCCACGACAACGACTTTTAGTAATTGGAAAAAGGCATTGAATAAATCAAACCAATATGATTATATTCTTCATTCTCAGTCAAATGACACTATAGTTATTGTTTTAGGGAAGAAATCAAAAGTCTTATGGGGAGATACACAAACCGTCAAAAATCTTAACTGGGATATTATAATAGTATATTTTGATAGCCAGTACAAAAGAGTTTATTTAAATTCTTCTATTAATATTAAAGGAGAAAGTTTTTTGAAACATCTGTTCTCTAATCCCATAAAATGCGAAAATGACAAGATGTTCCGTGTGTTTGCTAACGTCTTAAGACTTCGTTTGTTCAATGTTGGCGCAAGACTGCCAAGAGGAAAGGACATTTCATTTCAGTCCTTCTATGGAGGCAGTGTGCAAGATGGTTTAGACCAGTTGACACAGGGAAGGTTACAAAAAAACAATTTGTTTGGCGTTGGTTACAAGAACGGAAATCTTACTAGTATAGGTTGCTCTTGTAAGGGGAAGGTTTGGTCAAGAGAAAGAGCGGATTTGCAACACTTCCAAGAGTGGTGTAAGGAAATTGGCAAGATTATTTCTGACGAAAGTATAGATACGAATATTGTATTACAGAATACACTTCGTTTTGAGCAAATGTCAGCATTTAAACAAAATAGTCATCCAATTAGTATGGATTGGAATCCTGAAGTGTATGAACATTATACTCTATTGGTTCAATTCGCAGATAAGCTTCTATCCTTTGACGAAATTGAATTAACAATAGATGAAGACACAAGTGTCGGAAGAGACATAGTCTTTAGCTTTAGGCACGAAGACCATTACAGCAAGTATAGAATGACTATTGAAAACAGCAATGCTAAATATACTAAAGTCGATGGTGAAGCGATTGCTTTTATTAATGGTAATATGAATATTTCATTGGAAGACTTTTTGAAAGATAGTCCCATGACAATATTCTATGCAGATGACAGTATTTCATATGGAATAAATTACTGCAAACCAAAGAATAAAGCAGATGAAATCCCAGAAGAGTTAATATCTACATTAGATTGGGAGAATGTTGATTTATCAAAGGAATCACAACATTCCGCACCTTATGAGACAGATTCTATACAATATTATATGGTACAGAAGATTATAGCAGATTATGATTATCTCATTGACGATGATGGAAGTGGCGAAATTGCAGATTTGGTTGGAATAAATAATAGTAGTAACATCATCGATATCACTCTATTTCATCTTAAGTTCGCAAGAGAAGGTAGAGTGTCGAAGAGTATAGAAAATCTATATCAAGTGTGTGGACAAGCACAAAAATCTGTTCGATGGAAATATGTAGGTGGATACAAACTTTTCAATCAGATACTACGCAGAAATGAAAAGAAATTGGATAGAGGAAAGAGTAGTAGCTTGCTAAAAGGTTCCCTTGAGGATGTTCTAAAACTGAGAGAAGAAGCATCAAATAGAAAAGAATTGCGCTTCCATGTAGTTATAGTCCAACCTGGCATGAGTAAATCTACATGTACTCCAGCAATGAAAATATTATTAGGGGGCACGGTTAATGTGCTCCACGAAATGGCAAATATAGATTGCCGCGTTATTTGTAGTAAATAAATGGAATATGTCAAACATAAACAAGTTAATAGGCGAAGCAACAACCTACGATAAGAAGCAACAACTCGAAGTCAAACGACCTAAGAGTTGGCTAAAAAGTGTTTCTGCCTTTGCCAATGGCGAGGGCGGAACATTGGTGTTTGGTATCAGTGACGACGACCATGTGATAGGACTTGCTGATGCTGAAGGTGATGCAGAGAGAATAAGTGAGGAGATAAAAACCAAACTTGATCCGACACCTGCTGTCAACCTCGAATTTAAGGAGGTGGGCGGAAAGAAGCTTGTGCTGCTTCATGTCTATAAAGGACAAGAGACACCATATTATTATATCGGTGACAAGCAACGATTGGCTTTTGTGAGAGTCGGTAACGAATCTGTGGTAGCCGACAGGCTTCAATTGAAAAGCCTTGTTATGAGAGGTGCTGGTCGTTCGTTCGATGCTATCCCATCACCATACAAGTTTGAGGATATGTCTTTCTCCAAGCTCAAATCTGTTCATTTTAAGCGATTGAACCAATCGTTTGATGATAGTGATTTCGTTTCATGGGGAATAGTTGACAATGACGGGAAACTAACCAATGCCGGTGCATTATTGGCAGATGATTCCCCTATACGCCATTCTCGTATCTTCTGCACACGTTGGAATGAACTTGACATGACGAGTGGTTTGGGGGAGGCTTTGGATGATGCCGAATTGGAAGGTAGTGTCATCAGTCAATTGCAAGATGCTGTTGCTTTTGTGAGAAATAACTCTCACAGAAGATGGTGGAAAGAAGCTGAATATCGAGAAGAACTGCCAGATTATCCAGAGCGTGCCGTAACCGAAGTGATATGCAATGCCATCATTCATCGTGATTACATGGAACTTGGCAGTGAGATACATATAGATATGTATGACGACCGTATGGAAGTGTATTCCCCTGGTGGCATGTTTGATGGACGATTGATACAACAACTTAATCCTCTGACTGTGCCATCAAAACGTCGCAACCCTTTACTTGCAGACTTTTTCCATCGCTTGAAACTCATGGAGCGTAGAGGCAGTGGAATGAAGAAGATTATTGGTGAATACAAGCGTTTTGAGAACTTGGAAAATTATCACGCACCAGAGTTCAGTTCCAATGCGACGGAATTTCATGTTACTCTATGGAACCTCAATTATGGGGTGGATGTCGTAAAAGACAACCCTTATGTCATAAAAGAGGCAAACGATGTCGTAAAAGATGTCGTAAAAGAGACGGATGATGTCGTAAAAGAAAAAGCAAATGTCACAAAAGAATTTGCAAAAGCTCAACGACAAATCTATAAGTTGATTTCTCAGACGCCTCAAATCAGTGCTGCCCAAATGTCGGAAAACATGGGGATTTCTTTAAGACAAGTACAGCGATACCTCAAACAACTTTCCGACCAAAACCTAATTGTAAGAGAAGGAGGTCGCAAAAATGGCGTTTGGAAAATCTTGGACGATGAATACGAAGG
>ERZ1034939.1147-NODE-1147-length-13542-cov-10.769185_pt1 | contig 13542 bp, 15 predicted proteins | sample MGYA00520626_ERZ1034939 | MGnify/ENA primary metagenome ERZ1034939 (study PRJEB33766, sample SAMN09781751) | gut metagenome | biome: gut microbiome | host: Homo sapiens | place: Madagascar | study: EMG produced TPA metagenomics assembly of the PRJNA485056 data...
GGTTGTGGTGGCCGTGTCGGTTGCGGCGGTGGTGCCGGGCGTGGTGGGGGTGCCGTCGGCGCGTTCCGTGTTGACGGCGGTGGTGCCGGTGGATGTTGCGGTGCCGTCCTCTTCGGTATCTGCTGCCGCGCTTGTGTTGGCGCCGTCTTCAGCCTTGCCTGCGTCGCTGCTCGTTGCGTCGGCTTGCGCCTGCTGCTCGGCGGTTTCTTGAGGCTGAATCGCCTCCGCAATGGCTGCCATGGGCAACGTCGCGCTGACCATGGACGTGCACGCGATCGCGCAGAGTAGATAGTAAAGGGGTCGTTTCATAGCGGAGCCTCTCGGTGAGCAGCCAATAGGGTCCGAAGGCAGCTCCAGGCCAGCACTCCGCACATATTTTGTTGGTGATTATTTTACGGGAACCCCAGTCAACATCAGCGAACTTTCTGGGGAATGTTGGGGAGGGGAGGGGCGCTATGGGAGACAGGCTGAGCAGGGAAATGTAATTTCCAGAATCGAACAGAGCTAGTTGGCGTAGATGCCCGTCCCATACTGCTGCACGCTGGACAACCGATCGCTTGGACCAGTGACGGATACCGAGATCAAGCTCACGAAGAAGGTGTTGAACGCGGTTGTAAAAGCTACGTGGAGCTATAAGTGCTCCAGTGAGCTCAAACGTGGTCAGATGGAAAGCATTCGCATCACAGCTGAATATTTCAACGCTGCGGTAAAGATGAGCTATGTGGATCCGATTACGAGCGTGATGATGACTACGTTGGTAGACACCGCTAGGATGTACCAGCGCTACGTTAGCGGGGGAATCATGATCGATGTCAGCAAACAGCAGTTCAACCAGACGCTTGAGGTACAAGCCAAGTGCCTGAGCTCTATTTTCACATAGTTTGCTAAGTAGCCTCTGCATTGAGGCCGAAACAGTCGCAATTTGGTTGGGACGCGTATTATGTTCCTTCGTTATTTGGCCGCAAGAGCTCATATGGGTGTCATCGATATTCGTGCTCGGTTTAGAATTTGGCTGGCTGCACGATCGGTCGTACTGATGGCCTATTTTGTGCTTTTGCTGGCGGCTATTTTCGTTGGGGTCATCACTGGACTAACGGGTAAATCGGTCCGCGCGGCGCTATTGGTCGGTGCTTTCTGTTAAGCGCTCGAGATATTCAAAGTGCTTCAGCTAGATTAGTGGCGCCGACTCGCGGCCTACGTATTGCTGCTGCTTTGATGCAAATATCCACTTGTTGAATGATGACGAGCACAATGATTTTGCACAGGGCGCCGGGGTCGACATGGGCTCCGGTGCCCTTTAGTTGCTGACGGTGGTTCTGTCGATGTCGCGTGGCAGTTATATATGAATGGCCTTAATAGGAGTACTTGTGTTCGCATGGGGGTGCGGCGGTAAAATTGATCCAATGGATTAGTGCCGCTGCAATTCATGTGGCATAACCTGGCCTGTCGTTTTGTCGGTGAGCAGATTGTGAGGTTGTTGAGCTTATTGTTGGTTCTTCTGGGCGTGGTACCGCAGCAACAGATAGCGATCTTGACGTATTGCTGTCCTGTACACTAGCTCTCATTTGCTAAAATGAGTAATAAATATCTTTCATAGTTTAAATGGGGTCTCTATTGTTTCAGCTTGCCCTAATTAATGGTGCAACTCTAAAGCGTCTTCGCGTCATAAGGGGAGTTTCCGAAGACTTTCTTGCAACTAAAGCCAGAATCTCCATTACGCAGCTGAGGGGCTGGGAGAATAGTGATCCGGGTGATTATCCGACAATCAATCAAGCCGAAGCTATGGCTAATGTGTTGCTTTGCCCATTAGCGGGGCTCTATCTTGAACCGAATAAGTTGAAAGAGACACGAAAACCTCCAATTTCCAATAAGCGAATTGGATATAAGCCAAGTTATTCCGATGACAGTGCGTTGAACCTCGCCGTAGAAGATTTACTCTTGCGCCGTGAGGATATTTTGGAGCTAGCAAAAAAGACGGGCCCTGAAATCCTAAGCTGTGATTTGCCTAATCTAGAGAGCGATGTTGTCGAGGCTGCCAAGCGTTTGCGCGAATGGATTGATTATCCGCTTAGCAACCAGATCTCCTCCACTTCATCGCGAGTTTTGTATAAGAGTCTTCGTTCTCTTTTGGAAGAACGCGGCATTTGCGTCGCTCAGTTTTCAGAGCCATCTGTCGATGAGCTGAGGGGTATATCTCTCTATTTTGAGATGCTCCCAATTGCGGCGGTAAATCAGGCAGATCGATGGCCAGCGAAGTGTTTTAGTTTGTTACACGAGATAATTCATCTATGCTACAGGAAATCAACCATTTGTTCTTGTATAAATGCTGAATGCGATGATGCCGAAGAGGTATATTGCAATGCAGTTGCTGGTGAGTTTCTTTTTTCCAGAGAGACTGCACTCCACGAAATAAATAATGGGCTTAATCCTTCTGACTTTCATTCGTTTGATTCGATAGCAAATAAATACTCTGTTAGTCGTGATGTTGTTGCAAGGCGTGTGTACGACATCGGTCAAATGTCCCGCACTGACTATGAGGAATTATTGGATTTATTTTGGCGTGAAGCCATTGAGTCTAGTTTGCGAGAGAAAGCAAAAGTTCAAGAGTCTGGACGCGCCATGGGGTATATGCCTTACGAAAAGAAGATGGTTGATTACCATGGGGCCATGTATTGCGTCTATGTAAATCGAGCACTTTCTTTAGGTGTTTATAGCGAGTATGAAGCAGCTTCGGCATTAAGAGTTAAACCGGATTCTCTTGAATCCGTGTTCAAGGAGGCTTTTGGGTGAAATTTACCAAAACGCCTCAGCAGCTAAACTTAGAATCACTTAGCTATCAGTACATTATAGATACATGCTCAATATTGTCCCAAAACGATGGCTTTCTTTATCCAAGGCGAGTTCATGTTGGACTATGGCGTGAGATAGATAAGCTTGCTTCCGAGGGTAGGCTTGTTGTTTGTAGCCAAATTGAAAAGGAAGTAAAGAGGGGTGCGCGGGATGACTTAGCAAAGGAGTGGCTAAATAGTTCCGGGGTTAGGATTATTGTTGAGTCGCCTGGAGTCCAGCAATGCCTCAACAGATAGTCAATGTTCAGCCTAAACTGTTAAAGTTTGGCGATACGCGAGAGTGTTCTTCCGGGGATGCCTTCCTGATTGCTACCGCAATGTTTTACAATCTGGCTATCATTACAGAGGAAAAGAAAACTAGTCCTTATAAAATTCCGCAAGTTGCAAGTGAATTTGGAATTAAAACCTATAGCCTAAACGAACTTGCTGAAGAAAACGGCTGGGAGTTTTCGTAGGCGATGCCATTTTAGTGGCGGGTCCTTTCATGGTTTAAACCCATAAGGTTTAGCCTGGATACTGTTTTTAGACATTGCTAATTATCCTACCTATTGGCCGTACATCGTTGCTGTCGACGGGCCATTTCTGGAAGTACCAAAGATTTCCTCAAGACCTGCTTCTGTTGGCCCTTTGTTGCGCCTTCTGTCGGTAGAGTCGAGAAAGTTAACGTAGCGCCCGATCCGAAGCGAATCGGCCCGGCGTCCAGGAACCTGAAATACGATTGATATCCTATGCCGCCCAAATCCTGCCCGCAGGTACCGTCAAGATTCTTTCGCAAATTGATTTAGCCGCCCTCGGCCCGTCCTCTTCAGGCCCTCCGCCTTTCCCTTCAGTTCATCCATCTCCTCCAGCTTCGACATATTCAGGCACCTCCTCTTGCCCCACTCGTGCTCCGCTATGTACTTCAGCCTCGCCTTCACCAGCATGAGGGTCGACTTGCCGTCCGGGAAGGTTCCGACGACCCTCGTTCTCTTCCTGATTTCGCGGTTGATGCGCTCGATCCCGTTGTTCGTCCTGATTCGGCGCCAGTGCTCTGACGGGAATTTCTGTAGGCCATCGTCTCGGCGAGCCCTTCGCTCACTGTCCTCGCGACCGCCCCGCGGAGCTTCGGCACGCTGGGCTCGATTTTCCCGACGCTGTGATGAGCCTTCTCGCGTTGTGGCCGCCGCGGTGGGTCTCCCGGCCCGCCGCCCTTTCATGGTGCTCGACCCCGAAAAGCTCGGACGTCTCCTCTTTGGGCAGCGCGTCGAGCGACCCATCGTCAATCGACGCGATTTCGCAGACTCGGCTCGCGCCCCTTTCGTCGATGATTTGTTGTTTGGTCGCCTGAAATCATATGACGACGCGTGGGACCGTGTTCCTCTATGTGTTTGTCAATTGGTGAAAGAAATTATGCGTCACCTCCTTATGCGCAACTACTTTCCCTATGGGTTTATTAAGATTGCCCAAAACGGATTGTTGGTCGTTGGAGATTGGTTTGCCCAGCTGCGCTTGAGGACCTTGGTCTGGATTTCCCAGTCGCCCTACAACGCTCTTGCAATGAGTGACGTAGTGTCTATTGCCCAAACGTTTCTGACAATCTATGCGCTGTCTAGGAACATGATTTACCGCGACATGAACGCGCCATTTCTTGAGAGCTTCTTCAACGCCGTTAAGGGTGCGGCACTGAAGCTGTGCACGGCAATCTTGGGTGAACACGCGATACATGTGTTGTGCAATAAGAAGGGAGTGGGGGCGAGATGCGATCCTACACGAGTAGCAGCCGGGAATAGGTGACTCGCTGCTCGATAGGGTGCATTTTGCAGAATACACTTGATTTTGGGCTAACATTCTTTCTAATTTATAGCTGGCTAATATCCAGCCTACGACACATATTGATGGTAAAGTTACTGGGGACAAGGTCGCAGCTAGTCATTGATTGCCCCGACTGGAGCGAGTCCTCTGTTAAAGATGGACTGAGACGTTTTTACCAATTCGGGTCCGTGCATATGGTTATTCCGTAGCCACGGATCCGAAACCGTGCCTACGGAATAACCATATGCACGGACTGTGCGGCCTTGTCCTTATTGGAATCGAGGTGCAATGCTCTGCGACTGTATCAGTAAAACTGATTTGATTATCCTGAGAAATCATCTGAGGGTTTATCGTGACGTTAATAAGCTGCCCTTGTTTATCTTTCCCTGCGGCGGTGATCAGAGCCTGCATTCCTCTCGACGATTCTTTAGAGCTTATGTGTCCAGCAATCACACCGAGGCGTTAAAAAACGTTTTTTGTCTTACTGCCGAAGACGTGGCGGCGGAAATGGACGGTTCGAGACTTAATTTACTTCAGCAAGAGGCCATGCTTGCCGATATATCGGACTGGATATTGATTTTTGCAGAGAGCTGTGGATCTTTTTGCGAGTTGGGTGCTTTCTCCGCTTTGCCTCATGCCGCTTGGATTACCTCTGTTGCTGTTGGAAAGCAATATAAGGGCTCTCGGAGCTTCTTGATTGATGGGCCAGTGAGAGAAATAGCCACGGGCGACTCTTCGCTTAACAAAGTCTTTTACTTAGACTTAAATAACCCGATGTCTTCGCCTGACTTGTGCCGCTTTGTTTCTGAACTAAGACCCCTTATTGGTGTTAATGCTACTAAGCGGGGCAAGGCTGGCTTAAAGGCCGCTAGAAAGATGATCAATCGAGACGAGTCCGAGATTAACGTGGGCTCGCTCGTCCACGAGTTACTTGATTTGCTTCAAATATTGGGCCCCATGTCAGAGACCGATTTACGAACGATATACTGTGCGGCCAAAGGCTTCCGTGCCAGTAAGCTCAAAATATACTCGCCTATTTTAAATGCGGATATGAAAAACGCTGGTGTTCCGATATCTTGGTCGGATGTTTGCTGCATGATGAGAGCTACCGGTCTTGTTTCTAAAGTGGGATACAAAAAGGATCATGACTATCTGATTAAAAGCACGATACATCTCGATTCCTATTTCATGTTTAAGCGAGACGAAGACCGAGATTTCTTAAATATGAGGGCGCGGGTAATCCTTCGTAAGAGATCAATGGGGTATGGAGGCGTCGCCGGTGTCTATTGCGGATAGAATTTGCTTCGACCTTGGAATGACAAATCGTCAGCTATTGGGCCTTGTAAGCTTAACGGCAGATAGGTATCGCTGTTTTTCTGCCGGTGGGAGAAAGATTGTTGCTCCTCGGCCAGATTTGAAGCTCGTCCAATGTTGGATTTCGGACTATATAAATACGGAGTTTGATATAGATCTTCCTTACGCTACAGCTTACGAAAAGGGCTCAAGCGTCTGCCGTAATGCCGGGCTCCATGCTAAGAGTAGTCATTTTCTTCTGCTTGATATTCGTCATTTCTTTGAGTCCTGCACTCAGCAAATGGTTAGGAATTTGTTTTCAGGGGGAACGTATCGGTCGACGAACACTGAATCTCGCTCGCGTCTTACTGCAGACGATGTCGATCTTCTTGTAACTCTATCTTGCTATCGGGGCTCTCTTGCAACGGGCTCTCCGTGCTCGCCTTTTATCGCCAATCGCATAATGGCTTCGTTTGACCATGAGATTGCAGCTAGACTAGGCGAAAGATTCGTCTACTCGCGATACTCTGACGACATCTGCATTTCATCAACTGGATGGATAGACTCTGCGGAGATTTCAACTTTTGTTGGTAGTCGCCTACGGCAAAAGGGTTTTGATTTGAATAGTGACAAAACTCGTTGTTTTGGGCGAGGGCACCTTCGTAAAATCACGGGCATCTATCTTGACTGTGATGGCGTCCTGCGATTGGGGCCTCAAAGAAAGGCAGAGTTAAAGCGCTCGTTATACCAGGTGCTTATGCGCGAGTTCGATCGTGAATGCGCCCTTCGCGTTTTAGGCCACTTGAGCTTTTGTAAACAGGTCGAACCGGATTTTTGCAACGCACTTTTAGCCAAGTACGCGAGCTATGGTAAGGCTGTGTCTAGTGGAGGCGTTATGCCAGCGTTGGTAGAGCTCGCCTATGGGTGAGGGACGGGCGGCATCGCGAAAGACATTCCTATGGTTGTCAATCCGCGCTGTCTTCTCTCTCGACTCCATCGAGAAGGGCTTCATGGGCATAGCCTCTCCCTGCCCTTGCATTTTCCCTCGGGAACCTGCCTCGTTATGTGTTCGGACGTTCTTCTGTTGATGCATATCCTGATTATGACGATGCTGCCGTCAGGCAGGCCGTAGCAGTAGCCGGCTGCGTTCATATAGAGACGACCGTTCGTCAGGTCATCGATGTATGCCGATGGCGCATGGTTTCTTTCGTAAATTGATAATCGCATACCGGAACAAGGTTCGCACCTCGTTATGTGATTTCCAGCGGATAAACAATAAATCACAGACGAAGGGGGCACGGACCGTGTCTGCGAACATCGCAACGGTCGACGGGGGTCTCTGTGCATGAACTTAAATTACTGAGCTTTTTCAGAAATCTTGTTTTTCAAATTATAAACAGGAAAACTGTTTATAATTGAATTGTCTAAGAGGAGGTCGCTGTGAAACTTCTTAAATTAAGAATCGATGGGGTCACGCTGTTTAAGGACAAGCGTTTGGAGCTTGATTTTATTGCCTCCGATCGCGTTTTGAGCGATGAAGAAGGTAATTATGCTGACGTGTTTCCGCTGCCAGTTGGGTCCTCGCTCTATTCTCAAAATGTAATGGGCGTTGTTGGCGTTAACGCATCCGGCAAGACAACGACTCTCAACCTCGTGCGCTTTGTACTTGGTTATATGTCTGGCAGCTTTGTTATGCGCCGCTTTGCAACTGGCTCCGATGTTCTCGGAAACTTGGAGCGCCAAGTCAATGTTGCCTGTGTTTTTTTCGAAAAAGGTTCGGTCTATCTTATTGAGTCTCGGCTTCGCAAAGTAGATGGCGTAGCTGCGGAGGATACTTCTTTTGCGGAATCGCTTGCATTTGAGAACGAATGGCTTTGGAGATGCCCCGTATCGCGCGTCTCTAGAAAGGTCGTTTTGAATATCGAGCGTCTGAAGGATGTCTCTGAGCCTATTCTGGTTCGTGAGGGGCCTGATGATGGTGACCTTGTTCTTAACGATGCCCAACGAACTTTCCTGGATGACAACATGTCAATCGTGTCTGTCATCACGGGTAAGAAGATGGTCTCGGTGGAGTCCCCCGAGCGCACGCTGCCTTTGACGAGTTTGCCAACCCCTGTTGTTCAGGCTTTTGATCCGAGTGTTGAATATCTTGTCTGGAACAAGGAAAACCAAGTGTTCCATCTTAAGTTTAAGGGTGAGCGAGCGGAGCGAGTGATGAATGTCGCGATCGCGACTTCTGTTCTGTCAAATGGAACGATCTTGGGCGCTGAGCTGGTCAATCAAGCGATAACCGCTCTCAGAAATGGGGGCTATCTGATTGTGGACGAGATTGAAACGGGTCTTAATAGATCACTTGTTGGCACAGTGATTGAGCTTTTTGCTTCTCCTGTTACGAACCCATATGGGGCAACCTTGCTCTTTTCGACTCATTACTCGGAGCTACTTGATGTGCTGAGGCGCAAGGACAATGTCTTTGTTCTTGTGCGCGACGATTCGTTTAAGACAGAGCTCATCAAGTATTCCGAGCGTATCAATCGGATTGAGAACAAAAAGAGCGATGTGATTATCAACAATGTAATCAAGGGATCTATGCCTAAGTACCCCGACGTTCAAGCGATGCGCGAGTATGTTTGCGAGCACATCAATGGGTAATCAGGCAAAAGACATTCTATCAAGTCGTTTTGTCTTGTTTAGCTGTGAGGGAACTGCAGAGGGCGCTGTTATTCAGGTGCTGTATGACAACGATTTGTTGATCGTCCCAAGAGAACGAGTGGTCAAAGATGCCCTCATTGTTGATCGTCCTTACACGCGAAAACGTAAGGCTTCCGAAATTGCAAATGACTATTTCCCGATGAACTATGAGACTGCTGGGGCTGAAGGACTTGCGGTCGCACGGATTGTGGACAGCAGCGCTCCCAAGTTTGAGTTTCCAAAGCGCAGGCAGAACGGCACTAAGGTGCTGAGTTTTGTTACGCGACCGGAGATCGAGATGCTTGTGATTCACGCTGAGGGTGCCTATCGGGATTGGGAGAACGCGACCAGAAGGGATAGACAACTTAAGCCTAACGAATTCTGCAAGCAGCGTCTTGGACTAGGCAAAATTAAAGAGAAGGACTTTCTTGAGGAGTATTGGGGCAACGGCGAAAAACTCGTAAAGGCAATTAAAGCTCATGCGGAGACGAGTAAGCGAAAGAGCGGAGAGTTTTTGCTGGTTGACTTGTTGAAATAGCAGCTGAGTGCCCGCCGGAAGTATGCTGCAAATTCCGGAGCCCTCGAGCATGCTGCTGTTTTTGCGTAAAGAAATCGCAGGTAGACGTGTTGTCACTATACGGCGTGGTCGGCATGTCTAGAATTTGCGCATGCTTCAGGATTGGGCGCTCATTTAGCACCCTCGGTGTCTCTACATCCTCTAAAAAGTTCTTAAAACAGCCTTAAATGCGCCTTGGCTCGCGTTGACAGCGTGCAATACGCAGGTTTGACTATGGCAAAAGTAGATTTTTGGGGAGGGGGAATGCCGTGGAAGTGCTGGTTGTTGGCAACACCGCATATGTTGACGATGTCTTTTGCTCCAAGGTGTTCCCCGGCGACCATGTGTAGGTCGTAGCCGCGCAGGACGCGCGCCGCGATGAGTCGTCGCCCCATGCTTCGTGGAAAGAGCTCCTCCAGCACCTGGACCAGGCCTATGAGTTCGAGCGCGTGGTCTACCTTTCTACCTACCTCACCCCGCATACCGAGACTTTTGGCGACATTGGGCTACTGCGCTCGGTGTTTCGTGCCTGTATGGGACGCAATGTGCAGTTGCTGTTTATTGTGGGGTCCGCGGGTGCAGAGGGCACCACTGGCGGCTGTGACGACGATGCCACGGCCGCCAGTGGCGCCCAGACGGGCAAGGGCATTATCGCCCGCGCTGCCAACGACCTGTGCCGTCACTATGCATTGCGCGACGGCATCCAAGCCAAAGTCCTGCGCGTGCCGTATCTGTATACCGCATCGCCGGCATTAACCGACCCATTTTTGGTGCCGCTATTCGAGGCATGCTCGGGCGGGTCGGTCGCGCTTCAGGGTGCGGCAGATGCGCCGTTTCCCCTGCTGTGTGCCGAGGAACTCGCGGTGTTGGTGCATCGTATCTTTGACAGCTGGGATGCCAACTTTGAGATACTCGACGTTGCAGACGCTTTTGGCCACCCGAGGCCTATGGCGTGACCGTTGACGCTCCGGGTGCGAGTGTGACCTATCATACGCTCAACATCTAGGCGATTCGTCGCCTATCGGCGCTATACTGCAGCCGTTGCCCACGATCCGGGGAACACCTGCATCGTGGGTTTTTGCTTATGAAGGGACGGTGCCTTGTGGACGTACAGCAGCTAGAAGAGGCCTGGGCTTTGAGGGCCGGCGCGCGTGGGGCGCGACTTATTGCGGCCTCGCATGTACCGGCGGCGCTGTCTTTGTTGGGGGCTGTACGTCCCGGCGATCGTCTGGTTGCGTTTGCCGATGACTTTGCCGATGCGTTTGCTCGCGGCTTTGATGGCTGCGACGTGGCTATAGTGGGGGAGCCGTCGGTTGCGGCGTTTGCTGCTGCGTCCGAGGGCTTTGATGCTTCGTTTGAGGTCGAGGGGCCTCACCTGTGGTGGTTCGTCAACTCTATTGGCGGGCTTGGACTGCGCGTGCCCGATTTGCGCGCGTTAGGACGCGCCACGCGTGAGGCTCATGCGCTGCTGGTTGTGGACAACACCGTGGCGTCGGCTTTTGGCTGCGATCCGCTGCGGCTGGGTGCTGTGCTGTCGTTCGAGGCACTTGACCGCGTGTGCGCCGGTGATGCTCCGCGCAAGTTGGTTGCCGTATCGGTCGCGCGCTCGCAACTCAAGCGCCATCGCGTGGATGCCGCGGCTGAGTGCGCGCATGCCCTGCTTGATGGCTGTGGCTTGGCCAAGCTTGATTTGCCTGCTGACGAGGCCGGTGTATTGGAGCGCGGGCTGGACTCGCTCGATGCCCGCATGCAGGCTCACTTCGACCGCGCACGTGCACTGGCCGAGTATTTGGCCACCAATGAGATGGTGCGCGACGTGCGTTATCCCGGTCTGAGCTCGCATCACGACCATGCCATCGCGACAGGAATCCTCGAGCACGGCTTTGGTCCGGCAGTTGAGTTTGACCTTATCGAGCGCAGTGCGGGTGATTTGTTCGATGCTTTGCCGGGAGAGTTTCGCACATCGCCCGCCGGCGGTGCAACAACACGACTCTCGGCCCCACACGGCAAGCAGGGGAGCACCGTCCGTCTTTTCGCCGGCACCGACGATCCCTTGATCGTGGCCGCCACCCTAGACAATGCCCTCCGCAACTAGCTAATTTGATGTTAGCTACTCTCTGATACTGGCGATGAGGGCCTCGGCTTTTGTGGCGATGACCTGGTTGATGTCGGCCTGCAGCTCCTCGTAGACCGCTATGGCTCGCTCGCCGGCGGGGGTGAGGGTGGATCCACGGGCGCCGTCGCGCTCGATGAGTTTGCATCCCAGCTGCCCTTCGGCCTCGTTCACAATGCGCCAGGCCTTGGAATACGCCATGCCCATGCTCTTGGCGGCACGGTTGAGCGAGTGCTCGCGGGCAATACCCTGCAGCAGCAAGACGCAGCCGTGACCAAACACGCCCGGCAGATCCTTGTCGCACGCTTGAATGACCAACTTTGCCGTCGTCCTGTACTTCATATGCTCCACGTCTTCCCGCTAAAGTATTTGCTGGGCAAACGCAAAGCCTGCGTCAAACCCTCGTGTGCTCTTCTTAAATCATGCATTGTAGCAGTCAAAGTGCGTTAAGATACTTCCCCAGTATTGGGCGCCCAAGGTTGGGCTGGGTCCTACGAGGCCTGCAGCCGACCGGTCGCATGGAAAAAGGAGAAACATGGCTACGTTCTTTCCCGGTGAGTCCCACACGTTTTCGGAGTATCTGCTGGTCCCTGGTTACTCGTCCTCGCAGTGCATCCCCAACAACGTCTCTCTTAAGACGCCGCTGACCCGCTTTAAGCGCGGTGAGAAGCCGGCAATCACCCTGAACATCCCCATGGTTTCCGCCATCATGCAGTCCGTCTCGGGCGTCGACATGGGTGTCGCGCTCGCTACCGAGGGTGGCCTGTCCTTTATTTACGGTTCCCAGAGCGCCGAGTCCGAGGCCGCCATGGTCAAGGCCGTCAAGGATCACAAGGCCGGCTTCGTTCAGTCCGATTCCACCCTGACCCCCGACATGACCATGGAGCAGGTCATCGAGCTCAAGGAGAAGACCGGTCACTCTACTATGCCGGTCACCGACGACGGCACTCCCAAGGGTAAGCTCCTGGGCATCGTCACCAGCCGTGACTATCGCCCCAGCCGCGATGACCACCAGAAGAAGGTTTCCGAGTTCATGACCCCGCGTGAGCAGCTCATCGTGGGCGACAAGAACATCAGCCTCAAGGTTGCCAACGACGTCATCTGGGACAATAAGCTCAACGCCCTGCCCATCGTTGACGACAACGATCACCTGATGGGAATCGTCTTCCGCAAGGACTACGACAGCCACAAGACCAACCCCAACGAGCTGCTCGACGGCGACAAGCGCTACATGGTCGGCGCCGGTATCAACACCCGCGACTATGCAGAGCGCGTGCCGCTGCTCATCGAGGCCGGCGCCGATGTCCTGTGCATCGACTCCTCCGAGGGCTTCAGCGAGTGGCAGAAGCGCACCATCGAGTGGATCCGCGCCAACTATGGCGAGGACGTCAAGGTCGGTGCCGGTAACGTCGTCGACGCCGAGGGCTTCCGCTTTTTGGCCGACTGCGGCGCCGACTTCATTAAGGTCGGTATCGGCGGTGGTTCCATCTGCATCACCCGTGAGACCAAGGGTATCGGCCGTGGCCAGGCCACCGCGCTGATCGACGTCTGCCGCGCTCGCGACGAGTACTACGAGGAGACTGGCGTCTACGTGCCCGTGTGCTCCGACGGTGGTATCGTCTACGATTACCACATGACGCTCGCCCTTGCCATGGGTGCAGACTTTATGATGCTGGGCCGTTACTTCGCCCGCTTTGACGAGAGCCCGACCGAGCGCGTCAACGTCAACGGCCAGTATATGAAGGAGTACTGGGGCGAGGGCTCCGCGCGTGCCCGCAACTGGCAGCGCTACGACTTGGGCGGCGCCGCGAAGCTCAGCTTCGTCGAGGGCGTTGACTCCTACGTTCCCTACGCCGGTTCCCTCAAGGACGGCGTGGGCGGCACGCTCTATAAGGTCAAGTCCACGATGTGCAACTGCGGCGCTCTCTCGATTCCCGAGCTCCAGGAAAAGGCGCGCCTGACTCTGGTTTCCTCGACCTCGATCGTCGAAGGCGGCGCCCACGACGTAGTCGTGAAAGACTCTCAGCAGTCTGTGTCTTATCGATAGGATAAGAGCTGCACATAAAGGTTGAGTATCAACCACGTTATTTAGATAAAGCGAGATGCCTGCAAGTCGCAGGCATCTCGCTTCTTGTATTTGCTATCATCATGCGAGTTAACGATGTGGCGGGGCGTTCTCACCTTTGCTCGCTACAAGTTCCGCACGAGCCGAAGGCCACTTAATGTGGCCTTCGTGCGAGCAGGACTGT
>ERZ1034939.1150-NODE-1150-length-13525-cov-13.846845_pt1 | contig 13525 bp, 14 predicted proteins | sample MGYA00520626_ERZ1034939 | MGnify/ENA primary metagenome ERZ1034939 (study PRJEB33766, sample SAMN09781751) | gut metagenome | biome: gut microbiome | host: Homo sapiens | place: Madagascar | study: EMG produced TPA metagenomics assembly of the PRJNA485056 data...
CTCCCGAATGCAGTATTGAAGGTGAGTTTGATGCACCTGAGATAGACTACGATAAACTTCATGAGGAATCAGAGGCATTCAAAAAAGAGCAGTTGAAGGTTGCCAAGCGCAAGTGGAAACGTGCCTATGATGCCGATTCTGAGAAGCGTGAAGGAAGAGAGTTCGAGAACGAATTTGGAGAAGATGAGGAATGCGAAACATTGCAGTTACCTTATCAAGAGCCAGTTCCAGTAAAGCGAAAACCAGGCAGACCGAAGAAATCTGCATTAGATTACACTGCTAGCAAGCGCGATACGACAAAGAAACGTGGTCGCAAACCATCATCAACTAAAAAATAACAGATTATGACTAAATCAGAGCTTTTGAATAACGTGTTCTTTGAGAATGCAAAAGGTGATTTACCTATCATATATATAACATCAGACGATGATGTGGTAAAGGTCGGCAGTATCGTCAATGCACCTATGGTTGGCAGAATATATTTTAGTGAGGTCAAGAAATCCATCACGAAGAACGAACTGCTCGCCAATAAAGAGTTTATTTGCGCAAGTGAGGATTCTGAGATACTTATTGATTTCGGTGGTTACAGACGTGAAACACTTGATTGCTATATCGCGATTGATGATAGTTGTATTAACATCATTGAGTTATGAGAAAGAATCATCACAATCCTAATAAAGTGCCGCCGTTTAAACCAGACCCCGAACATTGGACTAAGAAGGTTCATTCATAGAAGGCGAAGGTCGCTTATGAGACAGAAGATGATGCTTGGGAGTTTATTAAGACGCATCCGAAGCTCATTCAGCATGGGATGACCGTCTATAAATGCAACGTCTGCAATATGTTTCACTGCGGGCATAAGTATAACAAACAAAATAAATAGCTTATGATTAAGAAAGAAGATATTAAGGTTGGGCTGCGATTTTACATCACACGAAATGATTGTTTAAAATGTAATTTTGACCCGATAGGTATTCAAGACGGCAGCACCCCTATTCTGTTCAATACCGAGAGAAAGGATGCTGATGTTTATATATGTACATCTGTTAGCACAGATTACAAGTATTTCGCTCATTTTCGCGAGGAAGATATTATGATGTTTGGTACAAAGTTCGATATAGTAACGGAAGGTGAAGGAGAAGCCGCAAACGGAAAGGCAGAGCGAGTATCTCACCCATCCCATTACGCGTGGTTGAAAGACTTGTGCGGTGTTGAACCCTTGGATATTTGCAGACACCTTGACTTCAACACAGGGAACGCTATCAAGTATCTCTTGCGCAAGGATAAGGTGGATGGCAACAAGACCAAGACTGAGAAGCGCATCGAGGACTTGCGTAAGGCGGTGTTTTATATCCAGGACGAAATAAAATTATTGGAACATGGAACAGACTGATTACACTTGCAAGGATTGTTTCTTCTTCAAGGATGGGGTTTGCAATGACCCTAATGAGGTTAGGTTTACTTCTGAGGAGAATCCATCTTGCATTAGTTTCGAGTACAAAACGATTGTAGAACAAAAATAAATATATAGTTATGGCTAGAATTGCAAAAAAGAAGACTGTTGACAACAATGCAGGTTTGCTTAAAGTTGTTGACGGAATCAACAGAAAAGATGTTGAAAGTGTTACCGACTTCGGGCATTTCTTCATCGTAATTTTGAAGGATAGTGCTATTTTCCACACACACATTGGATTTGAAGCACGTTTTAAGCGTTGGGGCGGTGTTGATATGGAAGGGCACGCGCTTACTACTACAACATTCGCGTGGCTTGAAAATCTTGTCGCGATGAAGAACGAAGTAAAGGGAAAAGAAAATGATATTTTCCCTGAGACTGATGTTACTTATCAAGATATGCTTGATAGTATGGTTATCATCACAGAAGCCAATATTACCCATCCGATTACAGCGTTCACTGATGCAGATGATGCTGCAAAGTTCGCAAAGAACAAGATGGATTACATCGGTCGTATGCAGAAAGAGTTGGAAACTGTAATGAACACTCCAGTTTCCGAAGAGACGGAGGAAGACTTGAAGAAGAACTTTGAGCACGGTCAGCAAGCAATATTGGCAGAGCAAGCAGCCGAGGCTCTTAATCAAGGAAAGGAATAGCTTATGTATAATGAATGGTATATAGAACTGAAATACGGACTATTCCGAGATTACAGAATTGTAAGGATGTGTGATGCTAACGGAGTGAAGCGAGACGGTATCTTTATACCATTCATTCAGAACGGAATCAAATGGGATGGAGTAAAGGTTAAGAATCCTGTTCAGTATCTAAAGCCGATTTGGGCTGCCGCCGATGGCTCAAGACTTCACAAGTTAGTTCCCATGGTTTCTGTGGATTTCAGACAAAAGATGGAAGATGCAGGTGTATTGTCACCAGATGATAAATACCCTTGTGATACGGTAGGTTACGTTTATAAAGATAAAAATAAGATTTAACGGCTATGATATACTTAGGTAATGATACGATGGATAAGGTAGAGCGGATGGTTTGCGAACAAGTGAACACGGCTATGCGTATTGAGGAAAAGGAAGGAGTGAATGTTGGTGATTTATATGTCGGCAATACTAACATTCCTTTTGCGAGAGCGGTAGCAAGGAACTTTGTTCTTGACGTTCTGCACAATCGCTATGGTTTTTCCTATGCCGTTATCGCACAGCGCGCGGACATCAACGAGAAATCTGCTATGCGGTGTGTCCGCAAGTGTCACGAACTTGTCGGGTACGATAAAACCTATTCGTATGTTAACACTTTAATTAACGATAGATTGAGAGAATGGTATGGGGAATAGCAATGAATTGTTGACGTTGAAGCGCAATGCCATAAGATTGGGATTGTGCGGAGAATATAAAGGGAAATGGGATTCTGCCGCGAGTAAGCGAGAATTGGTAAATATGGCTCTTGATTCTAACGGAATTGAGTTTATGGCTGATTCTATTGCTTTCGGATGGGGCTTGTCAAAAGAGTACCTTTTGAAAGAGTTTGGTGAGTTTGCCAATGGATTCTATCAATGTAACGAGCACGGATATACTAGCGAAATGTATATAGGTGCTCATGGAGTTATCAAGGCGCGCTCTACGATTATTCTTGTCGCGTACTGCAAGGATTTGGAAATTGAAGTTCCTGAGAATATGGTTACTCGCATTTATGTGTGCGGAAAGAGTGAAGTTCGCATCGAATGCAAAGGAAAATGTGACCTTGTAGAGTACGGAGAGGATAATGATGTTAAAATCATTGGCTACGATGACGCAAATATGACACTAGGAACGATTTATGTGTCAGAGTGGAATAGTTGTAAGGATGAGCAGAAATAACGTCTTACAGCTCATTTAAATAGCAAAGTTTGGTAAAAAGAATATTTATATTATTTTCTTATTTACAGAGTGTACGGCGGTACACATGCATAAAGTATAATTTTACTTTTTTATATTGGTTAAGGTTTAGTTAGATTTATGTTGATTAAAAAGGGCAAGTTCAGTTGTGAAACCGAGCTTGCCCTAATTTTATATATAGAACACAGAAAACTAATTCATAAATACCGATATTGTTAAACTAAATATTCTTTTGGCACATAGTCTTCTAATCTGTATTGCATCATCCTTTCATATACCTTTTCATCAATATTTCCCCTCCAACGTTCGGCGATGCTTTGTATTACAAGTCTTTTAGTTTCTTTGTAAATTTCAAAAGCTACCTTTATGTTGTCCGTAAAACAAAGGTATTTATCTTTTCCGTTATGATTTATTCTTGCAGCATATTTACCAATGTGTTTTATATATGTAACTCCAATAGGCAAATCTCTTTTCTTTCGCTTGTAAGAGAACTGCGAATTAATTTCGTTTGGCACAAGACAACATGTTTCAGGTGAATATATTTTATTTCCAGGAACAAGAATATCTTTATCTATGTAATACCCTTTACGATAATTCATTCTAAACCATTGAAAGAAATTACTAAAGCTATGCCATTCGTCACAAACAGTACAACCTACACAATTTGGCTGCATTGATTGCACATAAGACGAGTAGCACCTACCTAGCATTGTTCTCCATTGTGTGTATGCTTCTGTAATAATAGGGTCACTATCCATTGGAAGGTAGTAATCGTATCGACCTACGCCGAATACCCCTCTTCTTCTTTTCTTTTCCCAGCACAAAGGGCATCCGTCACCACGTAAATGTGCGTTTGGCGTAATCGCAAATACACCATGCTCTTGGCATATAAGCACTACCTTTGTCTTGTTGTTTTTGTACACAGCAAGCGAATAATCATATCTGTTTCCGTGAATATTCCTTGCCTTTTTAACAAACTCTTCTATAGTCATTCTTTTAGTTCCTCCACACATAGGGCATCCTTGATGCTTCATTCCTATGTGCATATTTGGAGTTTGCCAAAATGAACCATGAATAGGGCATATAATCTCAACTTTCGTGTTGCTATTAATGTAGCGTACATGGGAATAATCGTATTTATCCCCATGTATGCTAACTGCCTTGTTTACAAAATCTTTAGTCGTATATTTCATACTGCAAAGATACAAAATAAATGCAGAAGAAACAATAAATACAACGTTAAAGATACTTAATTCATAAAAACTTTAAGACCTCTACCGCCTTGGCTGTGTCCAGTCTTCATTACAGATGCCCAATTATCGCAAATTTGACGCAAATAACCACTTTGCTGTTCCATAAGAGTTATCATTTGGTTGCTTGAACCTCCACTTATGGCTTGCGACACAACATTTCCGAGGCGTTCTTCTAATAATGTGCGAATAGCTCTAACGTCTTGTTGTTGTTGAGCTATATACCATCTACAAGAATTGAGTATCGACTCCAACGCCTGTGCGGTTGATTCAGTTACAGACTGAATACCTTGCTGCAAAGCAGAGATATTTGAACTGCCAGTAGGCTTGACGTTGAGAACATCCATCAAGTTCTTTGCATACTCATTGAATAATGCAAGGTTCTTGTCTTTCAGTTCCTTGATACCTTCGAGTTCTTTCTTGGTAACGTCAAGACCATTGTTTCCACCTTCGCTTCCATCAGATACCGCTTTGTCGAATGCTTCAAGGATAGGCTGAATGTACTTTGATGTAGCTCTATTCATCAACTGCTTGGTGAGCATTGTATTGAAATACTCATCAAACTTATCGTTGAGTTCTTCGAGTGCATCACTGCCCTCATTGAAAGCATCTACCCACGCTTCCGAGAAAGCTTCAGCAGCAGATTTATAGTTAGATTGAGAACCAAAACCGCCAAGTGCTTCTGTCATAGACTCGCCTAATTCTTGGATGGTTGTGTTCAAATCATCAATCTGCTGTTCCCATTCCTGAATCTTACCTTCATCAGGTTTCTTGCGACCGCGCTCTGCGTTAATCATTGCTTGGTACGCCTTCTGCTGCTTTTTAAGGGCATCGACCGATTTTTGGTTGTATTCATAGAGCTTTTGCGTATCAAAGGCATCATCCATACTCTTTTTAAGCTTTTCGTAAGCGTGTTGTAAGGAATTTACAGCGCGTTCTTGGCGTGCAATTTCCTTATCAATCTTTCCTTCGTTGCTAAAGAGCTTAGCTACGCCCGTAAGCGCGCCCATTGCGCCCGATACAACCCCTGCATAGTTTCCGCTATAGTACGAACCGATTGCCTGACCGATATTGTCAACGACACTAAGAGTGTTTTCGAGTTGTTCATCAGAACCGCCCAAAGCTTCAAACAATCCATTGAATGCTGTTGCCATCGTAGATACAACACTCGTAATATCCGTCACGGATTTTGAGAACTTAGCTTTCGCCTGCTCTTCCTCAGTCATAATCGTTCCGAGCTTTGCAATCTGCTCATCGGTGAGGTTTAACTGAGATTTTAAAGAGTCGCGAATGCTTTTGTTGGTTGCCAACTTCAACTTTAAGGCTGCAACAACGCTTTCGTCCGCGCCCTTAATCTTTGTTAGTTCGTTATACTCATGTTCCAAAGACTCAACATAGGCATTTTGGCTCTGTAATTTGCCAGACAAATCAGCTTTAAGTTCGTTAAGCTCTACGTATTTATCTACGCCGCCCGACTTTTTTAAGTCTTTACCAGCCTTAATCATTTCTTTAAGTCCGCTAGTGAAAGCCTTGAAAGGATTGCGTGAATTGCGAACTTCATTGACTTTGTTAATCTGTTCCGCAATAGTCTTCAACTCTGTTGGGTCTAGGTCTCTAAGTTCTGTACGCAACTGCTGTAGTCTTTCTGCCATCGCATCAAGTGCCTTAGAAGAAACTTTGTCTAGATTATCAAACAGACGAACATACATGTCGCTATTTTTGAAATTCTTCCAAGTATTTTCATCGGTCTTTTTCTTGTATTGCGCATTCAAGTTTTCTAGCAACTGTTTTTGCAACTCTGGATTCTTGGCAATATTCGCATTATTTTGCAACTTGTAACGCTCATTGATATACCATCTATCAAGTTGAAGCTGGTCTGTCAATTGCTGCTTGTATGCCTTAATCAGCTCTTGCGCTTGATTAACTTGGTCTTGATAGATTTCCTTATCAAGTTTATCCATCTGCTCTTGATACTGCTTCCAAATATCGGAACTCCACTTTGTGTTGTTTCCAAACTTTGCTGTGAACTGGTCTTCGATTCCTTTTCGTACATCATCGAATGACGATGTAAGCTCACCGAACATTGACTTAATCAATCCGTCAGACAAACCTTCTCCTTGCAATTTTTTGTAGAGATTAAGTTGGTCGAGAGACTTATTAATCTCATTTTTTACATCATTCAACTGCTGCTGGAAAAACTCGGTATCGAGCTGTATTTGCAGTTCTACGATGTCGTTTTTAAGCTGTGCGCGCTTCTTGAAGTCTTTAATTGTTGGTTCAATCTGCTTCAAAGCTTGAATGAGTCCTTGTTTGTCAGGAACGAAACTCTTAACGATTTCGTCTGGCATTCCGACATATTTCAGATTGTCAGCATACTGTTTCATAACAGATTGCGCTGCGCTATCATCATCCATGTATTTATCAAGCTGCTCATATTGCTTATTCATCTCTTTGAGAAGAGAAATGCGCTCGTTGATAATATCGCGCTGTGCTTTTTCTGCGGCAGCCTTATTCTTTCGTGCTTTCTTTTTGCCATCCTTGGTCTCCCAATTCCACTCATTAAATACATCTCCGACCTCTCCGAGCTTTGCTTGTGCTAACTTTTTTAATTGTTCTGCTGTTACAGATATTTCGTTGCCTTGTTTCTTACCCCATTGAGCAAAGTTTATTCTCGGCTTTTTCTGAATACCCATCAAAGCAAGTTCGTCATCTTTAAACTCGCTTTGGTCGAACACGAACAGACCTTTCTTTCTGCCATTACCTTTTGCGATGATGCGATTCATCCACGCCTCTGTTTCTTTAAGCGATTTTTGTTCCTTTTCTAGGTTGTCAAAATAATCACTCCATTTTTTTAAAGGGTCTGAAAGATTATCTGCATCTATCTTTATTTTATAGTGTTTTCTGTCTATAAAACTTTGTATTGTTTTATCAACATAATCTATAGTATTTTCAACTGATTTTTCATCAGCTTGAAATTTAATTTTATATTCGTGTGAAGCTACCCAATAAAGCAAACGCTTTTCTGTATCAGAAAGACTTTTCTCTGCTGCATACTGGTCTATTTCTGCTTTGAGTTTAAGAGGGTCATTTTGGTATTTCTTCTTAAATTCTTCCACACCACCTTTTCCAACGAATACATCTTTGAAATTTTCCTTGGTTTGTGATATTGCTGAATCTAAGTCTTCGAAACTACCAGACAAGTCCTTCATATAGCTTTGTCCTTCGACAAGCCACTTTGGAAGAACCATACTATTTTTAGAATAGTAATTCTCTAAATTTTTCCAAGCATCATTCATTCGTACAAGATAATCAATATCTTCCTCACCTTCGTTACGTCCATTTCGCAAGGTGTCAAAATATTGCTTAGTGTACTTATTGGCATCTTTATAATTAGATGTCACAAGTGCCATTGCTTGCTCAACCTTATTGGTTTGTGATATAATATCAATGGATGCAGTCTTATATTCCTGCAACCCTTCGGTTATACCAGATATTCCCCACCACCAACCTTTTTTGTCACTTTGAGCTGCACGTTCCATTATCGCATCAAGTTCAAATGCGAAATCTCGATATTTTTTTTCAACTATTTTGAATTGCTCATCAAGTTGTGCCTCGTTAAGTGTATCTATATTAAGTTTAATGTTTAAACCTTCTTGATTTGCGTACTCGATAAGCTTTTGTAATGCTTTTCGCTTTTCTTCAATAGCTTCGGCATTGCTGTCATTTGACGCGTTTTGTGCGTTCGCTGCACTAGTAACGTTTTCAGATAATTCCTTGTATTCTAGAGAAAGTTCGGATATTTTCCCTAGCGTCTTAACTGTAGCCTCGTGAGACTTATTAATAGCCTTTTCGCATTCATTTAAAGCGTCTCTATAATTTAGGACAGTTTGAATGACTGCATATAATGCAATGCCTCCAAGTGCCGCCTTTATAGCACCGCTTGCCGCAACAATAGCATTCTTAGCTTTAGTAAAGCCTTGTGATATTGTAGTTGGCATTGTCCTAAATATATTCAAAAACGCTTGCCATTTTCCAACCATAGCTTGGTCTATTACTATTGATTTAGCCAAGCTTGTTCGCATAAGTATAGAATGAACCTTTATTGCGATTATAACAGAAAGCAACGCTTTTCCAGCATTTGATATTGCCTCCCAATGTTTCAACATATCGGTAGCAAATTGTACCGAACCTTTAAATGTATCTTCGTTTGCTTTTCCAATATCGTTTAACATCACATCAAATGCATCGTGCATCTTCTGTATCATACCATAAAGAGTGTTAGCCTGTACTTCCTGCATATTATAGAACATACCACCTTTATCGGTCATTCTTTGAAATACTGCCTCAACGTCCTCAAATTTAACCATACGTTTAGAAATCATATCCACGATTTGCGCCGTGGTATATGCCTCACCTTTTACGTCCTTGAAGTATCGTTGCAGCTCACCATACATATTGACACCAGCCTCAGTAAACTGACGAACCTCAGAACCGCGAAGGTATGCAGCAGCCTTGACTTGTCCGTATGCAAGGATAAGTCTTCCCATATCAACGCCAAGACCTGCTGAAACATCGGCAAGTCGCTTGGTTGTATCATAAAGTTTATCAGACTCAATTCGGTAAGCGGAAAGTTGTCGTGTGTAATCCACCAAATCCTTGATACGGAAAGGTGATTTAACGGCAAGTTCTACTGTCTTGTTGAAAATCTCGTCTGCCTTTGGCTTGTTCTGCAAGATAGCTTCGAGTGAACGCTCTGAAAGTTCAAACTGACCTCTGACTGATGCAATCTGCTCGACAAAATTCTTGATAGAACCCACTGAGAATGCAAATGCCATACGCCGTGCCCAACGTGACATATATCCAGCCATATATGATGTTTGCTCGCCTAAGTTTTTTGCATTCACGCCAGCTTCTTTGAGAACCTTAGAATGTTGTTTGATAGCTTCGTTTACAGACGCAAGGTTTTGCTTATAGTTCTTATCTGTAGTATTAAGACTAAGACGAGCTTGTTGTAATTCCTTGATGGCGGCAATATGGTCTCGCAAAGTTTTTGCACCATTTGTGTCTGCAATAACCGCGTTAGTATTTGAGTAGAATGCGCTACGCTGCTGCTTTAACCAGTCTTTCATATAGGCTTTTTCTTGGGCAGCACGGATTCTGGACGCATCTTTCTCTGCCTTTGCTGCTGCTTTATCGGATGCTTCCTGTTCACGCTTTGATGCTTTTTCTGCTGCCTGTGCCTCTTTCTCTTTATTCTTCAACCAAGCATTAGCATCTTTTTGTCTTTGCCTCTCTTGTTGAGCGGATAATTTTTCTTGTTCCTTGTAATACTCTCGCATTGAAGCCAAAGTATCTTTGGAGCGCAAATTATCCAAAGAACCACTATCTACGTGATAGCTTTTTAAAGAGTTGAGTAACTGAATCTGTTGATTCAAGGCTTGATTGTTGGCAATGATTGCTTGTTGCTTTTCACGCAATGATGCAATAAGTTGCTGATTACTTTCAAATTCCTTTTGGTTTGCAGCGTAAGCTATCTTATCGTCTTTATAGACAATACCACCCTTTCCGTCTCGTATATTCTTTTGCACCATTTCATATTGGCGCATAGACTGAGTAAGCTCTTGTTGCCTCTTGTTGGTTGCATCAATCTGCGCTTGAATATTCTGCCAATCAGATACAGATTTAGAGAAATCAGCCGAATTGGTAGCTTTTCTTTGTGAAGCCACCATTCTATCTATATTTTCAGATGCTTGAATAATAACACCATTCATCTGGGAAACGTCTTTACTAGCCTTGTTCGCACCAATATTGGATAGACTACCAGACATTTTTGATGAGGCATTATTAATCGTACCAAGCTTTTGTATGATTTGGTCGAGCGCGCCGATAAAACCACTAGTTGAACCTTGCATTGTACCAAATGAGCTTTTTACAGATGATGCAGTCTGTTCTGCTGTTCTCTGTAATTGCTTCAATTTATCATCAGCCTCTTTGATTTTCTTCAATGCAGACTCTGGTATAATAAGAGCACTGCCTAATGCTGAATCTGCCATAATTCAAAAGTTTAAGAGTTTATAAAATAGGTATTCCAAGGTCATTGAGATTTCGTAAATCCTCTGCGCCATTGATTACCTTTGCATTCTTTAATTTGTCGTTCTTCTGATTGTTGCCTTTATCTGACGATATGTACTCTATATGAGTAAAATCCATAGACGCAAGGCGAATCTGCGGAACGGTCATTCTCCACTTATATTCTTCTTGCGAGCACCATGTGTTGGCACGTAAGAAATCTATCATTTGTCCGTATTCTGTTCGTGACGGGATAATTCGGCTGCTTGTTTCTTCCTCATCAGAGCTTGATTGCGGACGGTCTGAATCACATTGGTACTCGCGAAGAAAAAATCCACATCTAGCAAATTGAGAATTTCAACGAGTAATGTTGCCCAATCCTTGATGTCATAGTCTCCCCAAAGCAACTGGTCGTAAACTTGTTGGTATTCCTCAGAATCAATGCGTTTCTTGTCATTGAGCAAGGATAGTGTGATTACGCTTGCCACAGATGGAATATTGATAGCAAACTCCTTGATAACGTCACCCATTGATAAGTTTTCGCCCTTGACTATCTTGCAAGCCTCCTCTGCAATCATCCATTGAGTGCCAGGCTTCAATGCTCTTATCTCCCACTCCGTACCTTGTAGTTTTACAATTGTAGGAGAATCATTCATAATTTGCGCCAGACGTTCCATTGCCGCATCAGACAAAGGAGAACTAGGTAACACCTTATTCTCGTCTTCTACAGCTTGTTTCTTAGTCTTATTCGGGTCTTTTTGTGCTTTATATACTTTTCCCATATATATGAATTACTTTCTAATCACACTTACTGTTCCATTATACTTCTTGGATAGGTTTTGTAGCTTTTGAAACGACATGGAAATGACTCTGTAAGATTGTTTCAGATTTCCACCGCCATCTTCCAATATCTTAGCGTATGGCATAGTCGCAACAACTGCCAAATCAATTACTCCACTAGGGGAATAATCGTTTTTGAGATATTCGTTTATCGCTTCACGACCTTTTATCTCTTCTCCATACCAATTCTTGCCTTTGGATGCTTTTGGTGATGATGATAAGTAACCTATCTTTTCAAGCTTGCCTTCGACATAAATGCCATATCCGTAAGAATCATAGAGGTTGTATGTTCGATGTGTGTACGTAATCTCTTGAATACATTCTCTTAACACATTCTTTGCATCCTTGTCTAATTCCTTCGTAATAAGCTTTAATGCTTTTTTGTATAATATTTCAGCCATAAATGATAAAACTTAAAAAGGAGCGGACAGCATTAAAGCCGCCGCCCCTTGTATATAGTCGAGAATTGTTGAAGAACCGAAATTACTCAGTTGCCGTTGGCAATGAATAGTTGTGGTCAACATAGAATGGTGTGCGAACAGTCTTAGCACCAACGGTAAGCGCAATATCCTTGGCAGTACCAGCCAATGCAATACGAGCTAAGTTTGAATTGAGAGACTCAATAGTCAACTTAGAATTGAGCTGAACCCTTGGAAGAACGTAAGCCTCCATTGTAGTTCCATTAGGTTGAACCTGTACAACATCAATCTTTGCATACTTTGCTTTGTAAATCGAAGGTGCAAGAGTCTTCTTTCCTGTTGCATCGTCTGTAAAGTCACACAATGCAGCCAAAAGTTCCTTCTGCGTATCTCCAATCTCTGCCGCAAACTGCCACTTACCAAGCTTAACAATGGAAATGATAGGAGAGTCAGAAGTCTCACACTCAATATCGGTGGTATCGTTATCATCTTGTGAAATAGATGTCGTGTCCTCAATAACATCTTCAAGAATGTAAGAATCACCTTTTGGAGTAGATTCATCGGTCTCTGTGCCATCGAATAACGTAGCAACAATATAATCTGGCTTGATGAACTTGACAGCTCCCGCACCAGTATTTATAACCTTTTTCGCCATAATATAATGAGTTTTAAATGTTACATTTAATAGATTTTATATATTTATCTTGCGATAACTGAAACAGAAATCATCTGAAAATGGAATTGGCGGTTTGAATCATATCCGCTATCACGGTAAAGAACTTGAATTGTATAGTCCTTATTATTAGAGTGTTTAATCACATCGTCAAGGATTCCTTCCATCTTGTCAAGTAGTTTAACGTTCTTTCTAAGTGGAGTTCCCTTTGGTCTTGCATAGAGATAAATGTTAGCATAGCCAGAGGAGTAACCGCCATGTTCTCTTTGCTGACCTACGTCAACATTGACAAAATCATCCCAGTTCTTACTAGTTGTAGGAGGTAACTCTCCGACAAATATGTTGTCTGAGATTTTTCCCTTAGTAAGAAGCATCGAAAAGAAATTCTCAATTCGAGATAATCTGCGATTAATCCTCTGTGTCATACCTTGTTATCCTAAATACATTTTACCTTATGATGAAAAAACTAAATGTCAGTACCCTTGATGTAAGCTACGCATCCGTGCATTTGTGTCGGATAAACGCCAATAACCATTCCGTCAACGTCCATTCCGTACATCTTTCCACGGAAACGAATACCTGCATTCAAACCTTCAGGAATATATTCTTCATCTTTTCCGTCTTCTCCTTCTTTCGTTGGCATCGGAAAATAGATTGTATATCCTAGCGTAACTACACCCGAATTAAAGAGTTTGTTGGTTTCCTGAATATCGCAATCAGTTTCAAAAATGATAGTTTCTACATTTTCTGTTTCTGACTCACCTGCACTAGTATCAGTATCACCTAACATATCCCCATCGCTTCCGATAAGGTCACCATCTTCTTTCGGCTTTTGTTCCGAGCGGTAGAACATACCATGATAGGCATATTCATCCAAAGAATTTCTGTCAGTGTACATAGCTTACCAATCTGTTTCTTTAATCCATTTAACCTCT
>ERZ1034939.1152-NODE-1152-length-13484-cov-13.201057_pt1 | contig 13484 bp, 10 predicted proteins | sample MGYA00520626_ERZ1034939 | MGnify/ENA primary metagenome ERZ1034939 (study PRJEB33766, sample SAMN09781751) | gut metagenome | biome: gut microbiome | host: Homo sapiens | place: Madagascar | study: EMG produced TPA metagenomics assembly of the PRJNA485056 data...
TTTTGTCGGTGTATTGGTTTTATTTGGAGTTATTTTTCCAGTTGGTGTATGTGTGTTTGTAATAACGAAATTACCATCTCCGTTAATCTCCACCTTAGATGTATATCCTTCTACCTCTACTTCCTTTATCGTATAATTGATTTCTTTTCCCTCTTTATACTTATCGAGGCTCTCATACATATAGGACCAGTTATTTCCCGCATTCAAAACAACTTCATCTTTTACTTTTTCATCATTCGCATAAAGCTGTACCTTGATTCGATCAGGTCGAATCCCGTCTTGATTATTTTTGTCATCCCACACTTTTATAACTGACTTATTAATCGTATCCGGAACATGTGTGTTTGTTACTACCCATGCATCATCTTTATCCGTTTCAACGCTGTAAGTATAACCATTCGCAACATCTACTTCTTGTACTGTATAATCAATTTCTTGACCTTTTTCATATTTTGCAAGGTTTTTAAATGTATACTCCCAGTTATCTGCCTCAGTTAAGACAACAGAGTCTCCTACAGCATTTCCATTTGCGTAAAGTTGCATCTTTACTTCTGTTGGACGGATTCCATCCTGGTTATTATTGTCATCCCACTCTTTCTTTACTGTCTTTTCGATGATTTCTGGAGCATGTGTATTAGTAAGTGTAAAATTACCATCTGCGTTCATTGTGACAGCACTTGTATAGCCTTCTGTTTCATCTACTTCTTTCACTGTATATACAATTTCTTGACCATTCTCATTCTTAGCTAAATCTGCAAATGTATATGACCAATTATTGTCATTGTTCAGCGTTACTTCATCACCCAGTGTTTTATCATTTGCATAGAGCTGTACCTTTACTTCTCCAGGGCGAATACCATCTTGGTTATTGTTATCATCCCATACTTTTGTAACCGATTTATTGATTGTATCTGGAACATGTGTATTTGTTACAACCCAAGCTCCGTCTTTATCTGTTTCTACACGGTAAGTATAACCATTCGCAACATCTACTTCTTGAATTGTATAATTTATTTCTGCTCCATTTTCAAATTTCGGCAAATCTACAAATGTGTGATTCCAATTATTGTCTTCATTCAAAACAACTTCTGTTCCAATTGGATTTCCATTGGCAAAAAGCTGGATTTTTGCTTCTGTTGGGCGAATTCCATCCTGGTTATTATTGTCATCCCACTCTTTCTTTACTGTCTTTTCTATAACTGCAGGTGTATGAGCATTGGTAAGGACGAAATCTCCATTATCATTTAATTCTACTGTATCCTTGTATCCTTCTGTTTTACTGACCTCCTTTAATGTATAATCGATTTCTTTTCCATTTTTATACTTATCAAGATCCGTGAATGTATATGACCAGTTATTACCTTCATTCAGCGCAACTTCTTGTCCCGCTTTTTTGTCATTTGCATAAAGTTGAACTTTAATTTCTGCTGGGCGAATGCCATCTTGGTTATTGTTGTCATCCCATGTCTTGGTTACATTTTTGTTTAATGTAATCTTATAGATGCCCAAGTTTAAGAATTCTGTATTATGTTTAACAATATTCTCATTTGCTAACTGATTCAATGTAGGTAAAGAAACATTTGCAACCTCTGCTTTTTCCATCAAATTTTCGGCATTTAAGACTGCGTCCGCCTTTGATGTCACTGCACTATCTGTTCCCGCTTCTTTTGGCGAAATTGAATAATCAAGCATTTCATCCGGATTATTTGTTTCAAATTCAACTGTGTAATTTCCTTTATTCAAATTACTGAATTTATAATTTCCGTCTTTATCTGTATTCATAACACAGTCTTGTCCATCTCTGTCTTTTGCCAGTTCCTTCGTTCCATCATCTTTTATAAGATAAAGACTAGCAATGATTCCTTTTGCTTTTTCTTCCCCATTGTCCATGATTCCATCTTTATTCGAATCATACCACACTGTTCCTGAAAGTGTTCTTTCATACACTTTCGCTTCTACAGTTGAGGAATTTAAAGAATGAATCTGGGCTGCATTACATGATACCTTGTTTTTATATACATTCCCACCATGGTTATTTTCCGGAATCAATGTGATGTCCAGAACATAGTTTTTATATGATTCTATACTCCCTTTCACCATTAGTGCGGTGACTTTTTCATTATCAAAAGAATAATAGTTAACTCCATCTTCTGTTTTATCAACAGTCGCCTTTTTAAACAGTTTTTCATCTACAGAATTGCTAGTTAATCCATTCTTTCGCACATCTTCACTCGTTGAATAATAAACTTCCACAGCAGTTTCAGTTGTTAATTTTGCTGTTACACCATATTCTCCTTCAAATTGCGTCCCCTTATTATCTCCATTGAATGGTAATACATCTAGCATTTTATACCCTGTATACTCGTTATTAGCAGAATTAAAGAATGATACACGATATTGAATATCATCATTTGTTTCAACATTTGGTGTTAAAACTTGTTTCTGTATACCTAAGCTCGAGTTAATTACTATTGTTGCATCCGCTGTCGTTATGTTTGGAGCATTCGTATATTTTGTATTATATGGTCGATCATCTCCAGTAGCCCGAATCTTTGCTGTATTTTTCACTAAAAACGTTGCTGTTCCTTTTGAAAAATTACTAAAGTCAATATCTGCTGAAAATTTAATTTCCGGCATTTGAACATTTGCAGGAACATCTTTTATTTTCCATACGATTTCCGTCGTTCCATCTGCTTGTTTTTTCACACTTGCAGGCTTTATCTCTGATTCTCCATAATAATATTTCGTGTCATCCGAAACTTTTAATCCTTTTGGCAATACGTCTGTAATAGTCACATTACGGATTGTAAAGTCATCTTTTTTATTATTTACATTCAACACAGGACTAATTACATACGGTATCTGAGTAACTCCCGTTGCCAGATCAAACGAATTGTTTCCATCTACTTTTTTACTAACAGATGCTTCAACACCAATGATCAATAATGATGCCCCTCTTTGATATCCAGCTTTTGTATCTGAACCATTTTTTATAACATAATTGCTATCATACTGGGTCTTTTGATATTCTTTTGACCAATCTGCACGATAATTGTATGTATCAAGTTTCGTATTTCCATCCAAGCGTGAATCTGACGCATCTAAAGGATGGTTTTGATTATAAAATGTTGCTGTATGCACTGTTTGATACACTTCACCGACTTTTGCTGTATCTAAAATATCTGCATTAAATCCTAAAGGGATTTGATTAATCTGTGGCAAGGATTTAATATTACGCATTTCAGCCAATACTCCAACGCACACTGCACCATCCTTTTCCAACTCATCTAAAGATGTATAATACTTTAAATCTTGCTCAGACGCATTTTTCATCTCTTCATCTGAGTTCCATCCGCTTTTATCTTTTTTTGCTGCGTATAAAACACGAATTTCTCCTCCTGTATCCGGAGCTGTTGTCAGTACCCCATTCGCACATTCAGCACTTGGTTTCAACGCTTTATCATCAATTTTCATCAAATAATTGACCGCATTAGGAGTGCTTCCATCTTCATTTTTATAAGCAAAAGCTCCTACAACCTGTACCTTGTTATGTTCTAACGAATAGCCATCCATTCCCATTCCACTTGTAGAAGACGAAAGATTTTTTCCGAAAAATCCATTTTTCTGACCAGCTTCTGCATAATAATGACATATAGAATAACTGCCTTTACTTGGATTTGTTTGATAAGGCGTTGTGACTTTATCATTATCCTTTACTGACTGCATATCATCAGTAGTAACCTTAGTTCCGTCCGAATCTTTATATGGTACTTTCATTTCGCTGTCTTCAACAACAAGATTATAAGCTTCCTCTTTATCACTGTCTTTAATTGGTACAACTAGCGAAAAATAACCCGTACTAATATATATATTTCCATTTTCCGGGGACGAATCCAGCGAGGTTGTATTATTACCTCTTAATGTAGGTGCATGCAATTCTCCTTTTTCATCCAGAATTTTGGCGCCTTTAACTGTCACCGAAATCGAACCATCATCATTTTGAACCATCGTCCAATTTCCACCATCAAAGACTTCGTTCTGACCATTTTGATATGTAGGATTAGATAATGGCAGGCTGCCCACATAACCTGATTGCGTACTATTGATTCCACCACTCAAATCACGATTATTTTGTCCGTTTTTTCCATATGTATTTTTCTTATAATCCCATAAAAGCGGCTTTATCGTTGTTCCTTCAACACTAGGTTGTATTGTGAAAGTCATTTCATCGATATCTTCCGGAATATACAATCCTTTTTGTTTTTTCTCTGCATCATTAGAATTTATTCGAACCGCCACTCCATAATCGATCATTCTTCCATATACATTTCCTTGATCTTCGTTAGGTGCTGTCGAGTTTCCAGTAGAAAAATCATAAGTCCCTATTTTATTTATTTGTCCCACTGCAACTAACTCTAAGTCAAACATCGGTTTTGCAGAAATGATGCATTTTTCATTATCTGCTGACATTTCTTTTACAAAATAGTCATCTGAACCTTCTTTTTTCTCTATCGAGAATTGAGGAATCAATTCTTCTCCTTGTTTCATGGATTTTGCTTTTATCGTAACAGCTTTGTTAAGCTGTTCCCCTGTCAGCGCACTTCTTAACACTGCTGTTCCTGTCAGAGTACATTTTCCATCGACATCTTCCTGTTTTATATCTTTTAGCCACTCTGCTACTGCGTTTTCATCAAACTCTGCATATTTTTTTGACACGTTCAAAGTAGCTTTAAACTTTACTTTTGTTCCGTCTGTCGGAAAATTTCTACCACTAATCTGCAACTGATATGTAGCCTGGTCATAAGAACGCAAAATGTTGTTAGATGCACCAGAGTCATTACCTGGTCCATCATCACCGTCAAAAGACTCTGTTCCTGTTGCAGTTCTGAGAGCTGTAAATGATGTAATTTCATAGTCTGTGTTCTGTACTGCAATCGCTTTTTCTTCATCATTGTTTTCTGTCATTTCCTCATGTGTATTTATCCCTTCGATATCTATCGGGATTTGTACATGTTTTGCACCTTCATCTGAATTTTGGAAATGATATGCTACATCAACAGATACTGTTCCATTTTTGTTTTCTGTAAACGTTATTGCATCTCCATCATAGTTTTGTGTAGATCCATCTGGCAATGTGATGACTCCTAGTTCCACATTCTCTTTTGCTGTCAGCGTTAAATCGACCGTAACATTATCTTTTTCTTCACTCAACGATTGTTTTATCTCATATATGACAGCTTCATTCTCTCCGTTTGTTCCATTATCATTCTCTTCAGCATAGACATTTGTATAAGGAGTTATTATTCCTACAAGCATACTGATGGAAAGCAAAACAGAAAGCATTTTTTGTTTGAGTTTCATTTTTCTCCCTTCTTTCTATGTATTTGTATTACGCATTACAACCATCTGCCTCATTCCCCTACCCCCCCCCCTATTTTCTTTCAAAAATGCTATTGTATATCTAACACTGTTCTGTTTGATAATACGGTTAAGTACCAACGCGTTTTCATTTATTCGTTTCATTTTTTCACCTCCTCGCATCCTCCACTTTTCTCTCTGCAAGAAGCAAAGTCACAGTTTAACTTCTTATTTGTTCGGTTTAAAAATAATTTCATTAGGATCAATTAATCCCAGTTTTTCTCTTGCCACTTCCTTGATATATTCGTCCGTTTTTACATATTCTTCTAGCGAATCTATTTCTTTTTGGCGTTCTTTCTCTGATCGAATTTCTTCTTGCAGGGATGCTGCTTGTTCCTCGTATCTCATCAAAATCTTTCTTTGTTTTATCATCCCAATTCCCACTACAGTAACCATCAAAAACAAAACTAACAGAACGAATATATATGAGTGGTATTTTTTCTTTTTCTTCATATTCATCCTCCACAATCTTTAGCAATCTTCACTATTAGGTTTTAATCAATGAAGAAATAGTTATTTCTTTCAACTTATTCTCCAGTTCTTCTTGCAACACACAATAAAATTTCCTAACAGGGCAATTGTCAGTAGCAAAACGACTACAATAACGATCTTCCTCCAGGCAACGATTTATTTTTGTAGTGCTTTCCATCACCTGTAAAATATCTAAAAGCGTAATGTTTTCTGGGCTTTTTAATAATGAAACACCACCATTTTTGCCACTATAAGATTCCGTCATCCCTGCTTTCGATAACTGTCGTATAACTTTCAAGACATAACTCTTCGGTATTCCCATATTTTCAGATATTTCTTGAGATGATGTAGTTTTATTGTTTATTGCCAAGAAAATCAAAATACGGATTGCATAATCCGTTGTGATATTTAACTGCGTAATTTTCACTCCTCCCAAAATATAAACTGGACAACTCCGGTTTTGTTTTAAACAAAAAAATATATTCAGCCTTACTGGTAAAAAAAGTACACATTAATTACCGATTAAGATATTGAAAAAATATTAAATATGTTGTAATATGTAGATGGATAAATTTGGAAATGTTTAAAAGAAAAATTGAAAAGTGTAAAAATCCTACTGGTAAAAATAGTGTACTTTTTTTACCATTTTCTTGTTTTTATATTTATTTCATTTTTTGAGCCATTTGATACCTTTCAATCCAACGGGAAAACGTGTTGTGATTTGTGCTTAAAAGTTTTGCCCCTTCTCTTTTACTAATTTTTTTAGTCTCCCACATGAGATATACTTCTTCAAAATTTTCTGGGCACTCTCTTTGCGGACGTCCAAATTTAATGCCTTTTGTCTTGGCAATTCTTATTCCTTCTGTTTGTCGTTGATGTGTGTTCTCCCTTTCAATCTGCGCAACGTAAGATAGTATCTGTAGTACCAAGTCTGCTATAAATTTTCCAGTAATTCCATCTACAGAGGTTTTTGTATTTAATAATGGGAAGTCTAAAACACATATATCAACATCTTTTATTTTTGTTAAATATCTCCACTGTTCTATGATCTCGTCGTAATTTCTTCCTAAGCGATCAATCGCTTTGATATATAGTTCATCTCCCTTCCTTAATTTTTTTAATAGCCTTTGATAAGCTGCCCTATCAAAGTTCTTACCAGACTGTTTATCAATAAACATATTCCTTTCTTCTATTCCTTCCTTTTTCATCGCTTCTACTTGCCTAGCTATATTTTGGTCTTTGCTAGATACCCGTATATAAGCATATTTACTCATTGCCTGATGTCTCCTAAAACTATAATTTCTGCACCATTATATACTTTCAGCACTAATTATGTGTATCTAGCAGATTCGTTTCTTTCATTTTATCTATATGTTGTATGGATATATTAATATTGTGGTACTCCATATCCATATATATTGTTGCTACCAATACTGTAACTTCGTCTTGCCACTTTATCTCCACTGTTGCCTTCAATAGTATTCACAGTTCCACTACTAACACTTTCCACAATTCCAACATGGTCAATCGTTCCATTATTTCCCCAGTCAAAGAAAATAATATCTCCTGCAGCCGGAGTATAACTAGCATCCCGAAACCTTCCTTTTTCTTCAAACCATCTGGCCCCATCCGGACAATATGAAAACTTAGGAATGATTCCTTTCTGAATATACCCGCTCTGATTCGCACACCAGGACACAAAACAAGCACACCACTCTACACGATTGTTAAATCCATACCAACTCCAATAAGTAGTTCCTCCTTTTCCTTCTTGTGAAGCGGCCACTTGAATAATAGCCTGATTTCCAATTCCTGTTGGTATTCTTCCAAATGCATAATACCGTAGAACATGAGGAGCATATTGCTTGTCCCCATAACTGCTCCATCCCATTTTCTGTGCCATCATATTAGAAAATTCTGCCGCATTTGCCAATGTGTATCCACCTCTTGCTTTCGCCCATTCCAGATACCCGTTCCCATAATTATAACTTTGCAGAGCCAGCTTAATATTTTCCATGTCCAGAGGATTTTTTACTCCTGCTCGCTCCAGACAGTTTTTTATTTCCTGTACGCCACATGAAATCGAATACTCTGGATCAGTAATTCCATTCGGCTGTCTCGGATACTTTGTATTGAATCCTCCTTCTGAGCACTGCATCGGATCAAGACCTCTCCCACCGGATTCCTGCATCATAATCGCTTTAATCAGTTCCACATACTCTCCAATGCCATACTGGTTTGCATACTGCCGGATTAACGGTTCGTATGCTTCTACTTCTGCACTGACGGAAGATACGGTACTTGAATTATCCCCACCTGTCATGCATAGGAATCCACCAAATAATACGATAATAATCAAAATCAGCACTATAACCCAACCACCTGCCAACAATGCTCCGATCAAATCTTTTGTTGCAGTGATTAATGCTTTTACCGCATTGGCAATTGCTTTTGCTGTGGTTTTCACCACAATCTTTGTATTTTCTACCATCTGTCTGGCTCTCTGCATTGTTTTTTCTGCATTCTTCACCGCATAATGCATTGCCCTTATAGAGGCATCTGCTGTCTTCTGTGCTGTCTTGATACTTGTTTTTGCTGTCTGTTCCGCTGTTTTAACTGATTTTTCAGATGTCTTGATTGTCCCTTTTCCAGTATTCTTTACGATTTGACCTGACACTTTTCCAGTCTTGATTGTCTTTCTATCACGCTCAATAATTTTGATTTTTTTGACAGTAAGTTCTCTTGCCTGCTCCTGTGCTGTCATCCCACCTGGTGGCTTTGCTGATCGACGAAGTACTTGCTCCGCATGCTTACCTATCTGATGTTCTGTTCCATGAAAAACACGGTCAGCATATTCACTGACCGTATCTTCTGCATACCCTACTGGATTATTATCGCTGTCTCTGGAAATCTCTGTAGATTGGATGACATTTTCTTTTGTTCTGACATAGGACTGTTTGACATGATCTGTCACAGTAGCGGTCTTATCTAATACTTTTATATCCTTATGGACTTGGCGTGTTTTTATCTTACGATCCATCGCTTTCCTCCACTTGACTCTTTATCTTTCATGGACTGTTTCTTTTTTACCCACCTGTGGCAGTTCCCGACAATATTCCGGGTATTTCATGCGGATTGCCTCATAAAAATATGGTGCATAACCACAATCAAACATTTCATATGGAGTAGACAAACTTTCTTCCCCTTTCTCCACATATCCATTCCACAAGTTAAATGCCAGTCTGGTCAATCGTTCCGATCCGCCAGTCTGCCACCCTTCATGTAATGCTTCCGGCTTAATCAGATGTTCTTTGAAATCAAAGATGTGATCAACATGATTTCTGGTATCTTCAGAAATTCCCACACAGTAAAAAAAAGAACGATAATAACTATCTCTCTTTCCGCATCTTTCTAACATCTGGTAATAAAATTGTTCATGTGCTTTTGATGAAAATCTAATTTCTGACATATTTGCCTCCTTTATTTTGAGCAGCAAAAAAGCGCCACAATTGTGACGCTTTTTCATTACTATTTCGTTATATTTTCAGTTTCATGTTCTTCTAAAATTCACTTTTTCCATACTTTACAGTTACCACCGCAACGACTTTTTCATTTTCAAACACTTCATAAATGATAATGTAATTCTCTACAATTAACTGTCGATATCCTTTAAACGCATAAAATCCATGCTTGCGCTCTGCACCTCGGTAAGGCTGTTCTTCTAAGCTAAAAATTGCTTTTTCTATTTTTTCTGCCAAGTTTATTGCATCATCAGGATAATTGCTCACTTGAAGTGCCTGTTCATAAATTTTGTCAATATCTCTATATGCCTGTGGAAACATTTTTACAACATATTTATCCAAAGTGCTTCCTCCTGAGTTTTCCCAATGCCTCTCTTGCATCTAATAACTCTGCACCTTCAGCAACTTCCCGTTCTGCTTCAAAAATTGCTTTATCAATATGATTTGTGCTAAGCAACTCGTCATATGTTTCTATACTCATAACTACCAAATCTCCATAACCATTTTTTGTAATAAATACCGGTTGCTGCTGTTTATGACATAATTCAGATATTTCATTTGTATTTCTCAAATCTGTAATTGGTTTAATTACTGGCATTGTAGTTCCTCCCTTCTTTGTACATTATTATAACAGAATCTCGTACATTTATAAATCTTTTTTTGAAATATCTGAGAATAATGAGAAAAACATAGCATTTACATCCTTCCCCGGTTAATACTATCCTCTCCCGGTTTCGTAGTCATCAATTTATACAATCTTGTATTTGTTGGAAATTTATTAACAAATGGAACTAGGGAACTTCCATATTTTACCAATCCACATCCGGCATCTGCATTTGTGATATATCCCATCTGCTCTGTTGAAATATTCAGAAGTTTCGCCAGTTTTTCTCTGTCAGGTTCCGCCTGATTGAGCATAACGATATACTCACTATTGGAGATCATTGTACTTGCAAGAACAGAGTCCAGCAGATACTCCACGTTCTGAGTGATTGCTGTTGGGAATGCATTTCTCTTACGAAATCTTCTCCACGCTGAGTTGAAGAATGCTCCGGAATACTCATTTTCAAAAACCACATGAAATTCGTCTAAGAAAATATGTGTCCTCTTCCCCTGTTTCCAGTTTTCTGTCACTCGGTTTAGCATAGCATCTGTGATAACCAGAAGTCCCATCGTCTTTAGCTGCTTTCCCAAATCCAGAATGTCGTATACCATAATGCGATTGTTTACATCCACATTACTCTCATGTGCGAACGCATCCAGACTTCCATTCGTAAATAATTCGGATATTAATGCCAGATCCTGTGCTTCCGGCTCCTCCTGTTCCAAAAATTTTTCACGCAACACCCGCAAAGTCGGCACCGCGCCTCCATGCTGATATTCGTCATATACTTCTCCCACACATCGATCTATAATAGAACGTTCCTTTGCATTAATACCTTTTTTGTCCAACTGCTCAAACAAGGATAAGATAAACTGTGATTTTTCAATTACCGGATCACCGCCATCTCCATATCCATCTACCATGTCCATCGCATTGATATGATCCCGGCTGCCTGCAGCAATACGGACTACTTCGCCACCCATAGCTTCTACCAGCGAAGCATACTCTCGCTCTGGATCACAGATTAGAATATCATCCTGTGTTGCCAATGCCAAGAATACAATCTGCATCTTTGCATTGAATGATTTTCCACTTCCTGGCACTCCCAAAAGAAAGGAATTCGGGTTTAACAGTTTTTCTTTATTGCACATGATCAGATTATGGGAGATTGCATTTTCTCCGGAATAAATGCCTCCTGCATCCATGATCTCCTGCACACGGAATGGCATTAATACCGCGACACTTTCGGAAGTCAGCGTGCGGACTGCCGGAATTTTCCGGTGTCCGATAGGCAGTGCAGTATTTAATCCATCCATTTGCTGAAACTTCAATACCGAAAACTGACACAATTTCTTTCGTCCGATTGTCAGCAGTGTCTCTGTATCTGCATCAAGCTGTTCTTTTGATTCCGCTGTATGCACCAATGTTAAAACTCCAAACATCATACGCTGATCACGGGTTGTCAAATCATCCATAAATTCCTTACTCTCTTTTCTCTGCTGTTCCAAGTCGTAAGGAATGACTGCTGAAAAGTTATTATTTGCATTCTGACGTCTCTGCCAGTTTGTGATATTCGTCTCTACACCGAGCAGGCGCTTTTCTACTTCCTGCACTGCTTCATCCGTAGGTACTGGAATCACATCAATACTTAACATCAGATTTCGGTTCATATCCGTCATTTCTGCTATCATGTCATCCTTAATATAAGAAGCATATTCCCGCAGGAACAATACCCGACCATAGCGTTCTCCCATACGGAAATAATCTTTTTCAAATTCAAAGGTATCTGGACAAATAATGTCTTTAAAACTGTGTCCTTTCCGCATACTTTCCCGCATATCAAAATGAAAGCCCATCTCCTCTCCAGTCCGATAAAAGTCATGCAGAATCCGCAGCTTATCTTCTCCATTTACCTCTGCACATTTGGAACCAAGCCTCGCAAAATGAGTGTTCAGTTCTGTTGTCACCCTTGCGAAATATGTCCTTGCCTCTTCAATTGTTTTCTTATAGCACGATACGGTCACATATTTTTCCTGTACCATGCTGTTTGAACCAGTTGCCTTGTCCATAAGCATGTTGTTATATTCTTTCCGGTATAAATCCAATCCGTCTTCCTGCATCGGGATTAAGATTGCTTTTTCAAAATCTAATTTATTTAACCTACGGTTATTGATTGTAATTTTGGTTGTACCACCACAGTCAAACGAGTTCAACAAATCCATATATTCCAGGAACATCGTCTCTTGATCAGATTTACTTGCCACAGCATAATTGATATCTGTAAATTTATAAGTTCGGGCAAATTTATTTCTTCCGATTTTAAAAATCCCATCCGGCCAAATGGTCTGGATGGGAATCGCTTGCTGTACGCTTCTTGGAATTACAAATTTTTCTTTATCCTGTTTGAATATATTACTTAGTGTTTTTATCATTTTTCTTGCTTTCCTCCTTCTTCAAACTCTCTTTTTCATATTTTTCAATAATCGGTTCTACTGCATTAAAATACAGATTTTCGGATCGAAATACCAGTTTTTTCGGCATTAAGATTTCGGACTTGATCCACGCCCAGATAAACTGTTCCGCTGTCATACCATGATATTTCACAAATCCAAATATCACACACGGTAATGCTCCCAGCACGCAGAGCCAGCTTATCATCTCCATACTCATATACGGATGGCGAAAAAAATAAAGCCCAATGGCAATTACGCAGGCTAACGCTGAAAAAACAAATTGTCTTAGAGACAATCCAAAAAAGATTGCTTCTGTATAATCTCTGATTTCCTTATTGATTTTCACTTCCAAAATAATGCACCTCCAATTCGCACATTTGTTATTTTCCCCTGTTCTGTTATACTTGGAATAAATGAAAGGGGGACCGACTTATGCCAATCACTGTTATGATTTCACTTGTTATTACTATCGCTTTATTTTTGATTTCACTGTTGTTTCGGATCGCTACCAGATTAAATCTGACTTTGCCGCTTTTCTACTTTCTTGCTGTCTCCACAGTTCTGAACCGTTGGGCAGCCAGCCATGAGAAACTGGCTTTTTTAATCCTCTATCTGCTGACCGCCTGCTCTGTTCTTAGCTGGATTTTTGCTCTGCGACGCAAATGGCAGGAACATCAATACTACAAAGCTATGAAAGATGATATGTCCTTCCAGATTTCTCGTGCCAGACAGAGAGGGATTCCTTTAGATTCTGTTCATTTTGATTCTCAGGGGAATATGCGGTATAACAACAGCAACAACATTGTAGAATAAATTTTAAGGATGCTTTCGGGCGTCCTTTTTACAATCCCATCATTTCCCGTACTACCCTGTCTGACATCTTCACTGCTCCGACCAGTACAAGCATATTGAAAATCAATTCTCCAATATAGCCCCATACCATAGTCACTGCCGCTGCATCTGGATCGACTACTGGCGGTGATGATGCAAACAATGAAAATATAATGCAGGCAAGTA
>ERZ1034939.1153-NODE-1153-length-13477-cov-9.096930_pt1 | contig 13477 bp, 8 predicted proteins | sample MGYA00520626_ERZ1034939 | MGnify/ENA primary metagenome ERZ1034939 (study PRJEB33766, sample SAMN09781751) | gut metagenome | biome: gut microbiome | host: Homo sapiens | place: Madagascar | study: EMG produced TPA metagenomics assembly of the PRJNA485056 data...
TAGTAAAAGATTTTAGGCAAAATGATAAAGATTAATTGAGCAAAAGAATCATAATTATAAGTAAGAAATTACAATTTAAACTTAAATAGATATGAAAGTATTCAATTCTAAACTTGCTGCTATAGGTTTGGCAGCATTCGTTTTCGCATCATGTAGCGACAGCTCTTCGGATCCTGCCACTCCTATCACCCCTGGTACCGTCCCTTCTGAGATTACCAAGATTGGACTTACACAGACTGATGCTGCACAGTTGGCAGCTAGCGTTACCAACTACAAGCGCAGCAGCTCTAACAAGGCAAGAACTCGTGCCTTTAACGAGACTTTGTTCGATGGACTTACTGAAAGCACCAAACCAACAGCTCCTTCTGCTGATGGTGCTAAGCAGCTGAATGCAGCAGCTAATTTGTCAGGCGACAAATACAAGACAAGAAGCGGAAAGACTTACGACTTCTCTAACAATACAATTGAGAACACAATTCTCTTTGTTGCTGGTAACAGTACCGTAAAATACAGCAACTTAGGAAGTGGCAACACCATCGTCGTCCTGAGGGGTGGTAAACTGGAGTATACAGGTTCAGGAAGCGCTATTCCTCAGGACAACACAATTTATGTTCTAGAGTCTGGCTCATACAGCATCGACAATGAAAACATCATCATTGATGGTGCTTTGTATTCTTCAAGAGCGCTCGGAAAGATTGATGGCAAAATCACAGACAAGAAATCAGAAGGCACTCCAACACAGAACATCACCATCAATGGTTCTGTATTCCTCAGCGGTTACGACCATATTGTAACAGATCCAGAAAGTGCGAATTACAATAAAACAATAACAGAATACGCATCTCTTCGTGCAAAGACTTTGACCATCAACGCTGGTGCAAAAGTCAACACTTTGGACCGTGTCACCTTTACCAATGACGTCGTTATTGCCGGTGCATTGCATGTAGGCAAGGCTGCCATTGTCAAGAACATGACCATCAAAAATGGCGGTGTTTTCTATTCTGACAACTCTGCCAAGATTAAGAACAAGCTCACTATGGAGCCTGGTTCATACATGGACATTAAATATCTGAACGTAACAGACAACGAATACACCGAAAATGGCACAGAAAAGCCTACCAAGGTTCCAGGAAACGCTGTTGCAGACTTGCAGGGCAACTGTCAGATTGTAATTGGCAATCACGGTGTAATGTCTTTCAATACTTTGAAGACAGACAACACTTCCGGTCAGATAGTAATGGGCGATGATGCCAACAACGTGGCTGTCATCAAGGCAGACAAATTTATCTATGCAGGAAGCGACGAAAACGTCAATTTCACCAGCACTCCAAATACAAACAACCAGACTATCCTGGCACAGTTCAAGGAGTGCTATAAGAATGGCACAGAGTCTGAAGGCAACAAGGTTGACTTTGACTATTTGAATTGGAATGCTGATGTACAGAGCTACGACTACATCACTGGTGGTGGAGCCTTGACCCCTGGAGCAAACTTCAGCTATGTACTGAAGGATGAATACAAGGTAGCAGACCAGAAGAAGCTTATGCTGTTGTCTACTATCGCAAACTACGATAGAGACACTCAGTCAGCAACAGCCATTGTACCAACTGATAACAACAAGGTATACGTTTCATACCATACCAATGGTAAAGAATTCGGTGGAAGCATTGATGTAGCAGAAATGAATGGCGAACAGCTTACATTGAAGCAGAGAGTACAGCAGGCTGAAGCTGGAGCTACATACGACTTCAACCACTTGAACGTCATCAACAGCAAACTGTACTTGGCAGGAAGTGCCAAGGGCAAGGATGGCAAGCAGTTAGGTGGTGCTGCTATTAGTTATGCAACCATAGGTGGCGATGGTACATTGAACGTCACAGAGGGTTTGACTTCTCAGTCGTTAGACAACGCTGTTAAGGGTGATGCCAACTGCGTTGTACCATTCGGCAACAACATTGCTGTAGCAAGTACTCTTGGATACTCTGTTTACGACCCAACATTAGTAAAAGGTGATTTAACAAAAACTACAGGCAAAGCTAAGTTCGTGGCAGTAAATGGTACATCACTCGTTGGCTTGAACTACACATCTGAGATTGCTGCAGGTGATGCAGAAGTTCAGGGTGAGGTACAGGTATTCGACAATTCTATGAAGCAAACAAGTAGCTTCAACGTTGGTGCTATTGCACCAAACAACGGTAAGAACATGATTGCCATTGACAGCAACGGAAGAATCTACGTCTGCAAGAGCGCTAAGGGTTTGATGTGTTACGAGAATGGTAGTCCTGCTTGGGCATCAGAATGGACAACACCAACTTCTAAGAGTGATAAAAATGTAAGCGTTGACAAGCGTCAGGGTTACATCAATGGTGTAGCAGTAGACGACAACTACGTATACATTGCAGCTGGTGCTTATGGTCTCGTAGTCCTCACCAAGGATGGTAAGGAAGTTACTCACAAGAGAATTGGAACATCTGGCAACTCTGCCAACTATGTAGCAGTTAAGAACGGTCTTATCTATGTTGCATACGGTAAGGGACGTATCCAGGTATTCAAGCTCACTAGCGGAGCAGCTCAATAATACAGAATCATAATCATAACAATACCCTCTGCTCTCCCATCCTATCGATGGATGGGAGAGCAAACCTTATTAAAAACTTAACCAGCTCTTCAAAAGCAAACAGGCTAAGCCTTTATTAAGGCAAAACACAAAATATCAATCAAGAAATAACATCAAAAAAGAAAGCTAAAATGAAAGCATTAAATATCAAACTTGCAACATTCAGCTTTGCAGCATTGCTCCTCGCTTCTTGTAGTGACAGCAATAGCGACGCCCCAAATAACAACAATGGAGAAAAAAGCATTGTTGGTAAAGAGGTCGTTTCTATTACTAATGCAGAAGAGTTGGCGGCAAGAGTTATTAATTATAACACCAATTTTTCAACAAGAGCCAGAACAAGAGCAAATACTAGTGAGCCACAGATTACCCAATTAACAATGCCTGCTGCTCCAACGGCTAATGGTACTACCGTAAATGGAAAAATAGACAAGCCAGGTGACTATATTGTTAAAAGCAACGTATCAATAGAACTTGGAAACATCAGTAACACAAACATTTACATTACAAACGAAGGAGAGCTTACTATAACTAAGCATTGGGGTATTGGCGAGAATGTAAATATTTACGTTCTTAATGGTGGCAAATTGCACTATCAGTCAGGCAATCTCGACTACAACATTTATGTATACAGTGATGCTACATTCGATTCAAATAAATCCGATATTTATATATCTGCAAACAAAGGAATATACATCGAAGGCGACTGGACAACGAGCACAGATATAAACAATACAGGTAATTTCTACATCGGTGGAAATTATAATGGATCAAAATTTTATCCTGGAGGGGGAAGCAATTCTACATTTAAGGGGAACTTGACTTTGAAAAACGAGTTCAAAACCGCAGGTTCTGTCTACATAGGAAAAAATCTTAAGGCACAAAATTTGGAATTTGGTTCAGAAGTTTATATCGGAGGAAATGTTGACATTTCAAACAATGTATATAAAACTACCACATCTAACGCCAATGTTTACATCGGTGGAGATTTAAAATGTGGGGACTTCTATAACAATCAAGGAAGTACTACAAATGTGCAAGGAGAGAATGGACTCGACTTAAGCAAAAAAGACATTTCTATAAATGGTACGGTTAATTTTGCGGGCACTTTCAAAGCCAACAATTTAAGACTTGAGGGCGCTACAGATTTCTATGCATGTGGAATTGTAACCAAAGGTACGTTTACAATTAATAGCAATACAGCTAAAGCATATGTCAATTATATTGAGGCTCCAAACATTTTCCAATGTGCAGATAGCCACATTTTCTTAGCAAATCATGGCTATATCAATTGTACTGGAACTTATGAAAATCAAAACAACGGAGTGGGCTCAATAAACTTGACTGGTACAAATGCCAGTGGTTTGTTTAAAGCAAACAAGGTCAAATATAATGGCAGCAACGACTACGACTTGGGAAACTACCAAAGATTCTCCACTTGCCAATTATTCAATGCAGAATCAGAAGGTAGTACCATATACCTTGCAGTTAAAGAGTTTGAAAACAATGGTATAACCCTAACTGATTTTAGCAAAGTTCCTCGAGGAGGAAGAAATGCGAATTGGGAAGATGTATCACAGGACTACAATGTAACAGCTACTAATTGTGGCTACAGTGTAGTTCCAAAAGGCGAAGAAAGTAATCCATCAGAGCCAACTAAGCCAAGCAAGCCAACAGAGCCTGGTGGTAAAAAATTGACGCCTATAAGTGATATCATATATGATCATGATCATGACATCTCGGCAACATGTATACAGCCATACAATGGCAAACTTTACATGTCATATCATACCAATGTAGAAAACCAAGAGGATAAGACAAACACCCATGGTGGATGTATTGAGGTTTTCCAAACCCAGAATGATCAGACTACGCTATTACAATTCCTACAAGACAAGGAAAAAGCGATAGATTTCAATCATTTGATGATTGATTCTGAAGATGCAACAAAACAAGTCTATGTTGTTGGAAATTCAAGTAAGGTAGGCGGTATGTTTGCAAGAATTGATCTTGATGGAAATGGCCTCTTAAACACAGATGTTAAAGACATCGATGAAACAACGGCTATTTATCCATTAACAGTTGTGCCACTGATTAGAAATCTTAAGAAAGGTGATCCACAAGGAAAAAATGATGAGAAATGTATTGTTCGAGACGGTAACAAACTTCTCATTATGAGTACTAGAGGATATGAGGTATATGATCCTGAAACATTGAAGAGCTTAGGTAATAAAGCTACAGATGGAAAGGCTAAACATATAGCTAAATCAGGAAACAAGATTGCTACACTCTACTATAATGAGCGCCCAAGCAGTGATGCAACTGCAGTTTCTGGAACAGTAGAAATTTACAATACAGGAGCTGATATTTTAAGCGGAAATCCGAGCCAGAAAATTAACGTAGAGAGTATTGCTCCAAATGATGGTAAGAATACAATTGCCATTGATGGAAACAATGTCTATGTTTGTCGAAGCGGAAAAGGTCTTTCTTGTTATGACATAAATTCTGGTAATGAAGTCTGGAATTGGAGTGCACCTCTTACCGCAAACACCAAGGTGCCACAAGGATATGCTAACGGAGTTACGTTTGATTCAAACTACATCTATTTAGCATGTGGTTCTTACGGTCTCGTGGTATTAGACAAGAACAAGACTGAAGATGGCAAACCTGTTATTGTAGCAAAGAAAAGATGTGCAACAACTAATTCTGCCAACTATGTAACAGTAGATAATGGCTTAATCTATGTTGCATATGGCAAAAGCCGTTTGCAGGTCTTTAAACTGATTGATAAATAGTATTGCCCAAAAAGCAATATAGATATTTTAATAAACTAAGAACATAGTGAATGCAGCTGCAACAGCTTGCAGCTGCATTCATCGTGTTTAAATAAGTAAAGCTATGAAGCGTAAATTAATACTATACACAACAACGGCTCTTCTGACGATGATCGGAGGACAGCAGGCATGGGCACAAACTCAAGGCAAAAAACAGCAGAAGAGTTTCAGCCCTAAGATGCTCGTCTACGAAAATCTCAAGAACGAAAACGTATTGAGACACTTCAACCAACGCTTCGCACAACTCGACACACTCATCAGTAACCCTATCTGGGTGAAAGCGCCCATCATTGAACTGGGACTCAACAAACAACATACTGCTGACATTAAAACCACTGACTCATTATACTGGGCTAAAACTGCATACGAACAGTTGGCTGTAAACAGACATAACGGACTGGAAGTAACCGGTCAGATATACGCCAGACCAGACGCCTACTTCGATGCCGACAACGACGATGCAGAACAGGTCTCCAAATACAAAGCCAAAGTACAGGCTGAACTGGGATGGAACATCATCAACAGCAAGTTCTACCAGGGAAAGGAAAAGAGAAACAAAGTGGCCCTAGCTAACGAACTCTCACGTCTACAAGACAAAAAGAGACAGACTGCAGACATCTATGAAAAGGCAGCAGACGAGCTGACCGAACAATATAACTTCTATATCGGTACCATCATAGCACACAAGCTGGACAACCTCGACATCATGAACGAGGCTTACCAGTATATGCTGGAGAAAGACCGAATAAGCAACGACAAGATGCTCAAGGTGATGAACGACAAGCTGGAGACGGAATACGACATCTCCATCCTCTGCTCCGACAGAGACATCACCAACAAACCGATTTACCGCATCAAGCCTACCCGCGTGGTGGTAGACACCACAGCCCTCTGGGAACACGTAGACAAGGAAAGCCTGGATGCAAGAATCGTAATGACAAAGCTGGAGATAGCCAACAACGAAAGCAAGCTGAACAACTATCTCAGCACTACCCGACTCACCCCATTCGCCAGATGGTCAACCTACTGGCAGAGCAACGACAAGTTCTCGCACAATGGTGATGTAGGAATCAGATTCACCGTGCCAATCTACAACGAAAACCCAAGAAAGAGAAAGGCACTGGAGACACAGAAAGAGATTATCATGAACAGCAGAAGCACCGACGTGAAGGAAATAAGACAGTCGGTAAACATCCTGCTGAAAAAGATAGAAAACCTCAACCAGGCTATAGCCACTGAGGCTTACCACATACAGCAGACAGGAAAATACATCGACATGCGACGGTTCGCATATAAAAACCAGAAAAACGGGTACAACTACCTGATGAGAATGGAAGAATATACCGGACTCCTGGAAAGCATGGAAAGAATGTACAAGCTGATGTTGAACCGCGGACTCGCCATCATCAATATAGAGAAGGCAGTAAGCATCTATAACAACAACAATATATTCAACGAGATCGAACTATGAATGAGTTTCAATATGACAGCACGCCACAGGAACAGGCGATGGCCGACTTGCTGAAATCGCAAAGCCACCGCTTGGCTAGACAGCAGATTATATTCGCGCTGATCTTCCTCCTCATCATCGTACTGGCAGCATACTATATCGTTACCCGAATGATCTGGGCCATCTATGACGGATATGTAACACTCGATGAAAACCATATCTGTGCGGTTGACGACATCTACATTCTGAAGGTAAACAAGGAGGTGGGAGAAATAGTACACAAAGGTGATACGCTCTACTCCTACGTACTGCTGGGAAATATCGTAACCCAATACGACCCAAACATCATTCCTTCGGCGGTAAAGGAAACCCACGACATGGAAGTGCAGGCCAAACTGGCTAGAGAAGAGATTCCGGTACTGCGCACCCGACTGGCTGAACTGAAGAAACAGAAAGCATCGGAAAGCTCAGACATCTACTACGGACTGACCAACAACACCAAGCGCAACCAGCTGGATGCTGAGATTGCCGAGGTGGAGGAAGAAATAAGAAAGCAGATGAACAAGGTGACCATCTACTCACAAGCCAAGAACACCACCTATAACTTCATGAGCAGAAGAGGTGCAGGCATGACGGGTGCTGCGATGCCATACTCCAGCAATACCAGCATCTACAACCACGGTCTGATACACTACTGCTGTGCACCTGCCGATGCCTACGTCACAAAGGTGAACGTGAGCGACAAGACACTGGTGTTCAAGAGCGATGAAGTGCTCACCATCCAGCATACCGACTATGCAGCATGCCACCTGGGCATCATCACATACGTGCCTAGTGAGAAAATCAAGTATATGGAAAGTCCTGACGATGCTGACGTCATCGTGAACAAGGAACTGGTACTGAAGGCTAAGCTGCAGATGGTGGGTCTGAGAGTGGAGGAAATTCCAAAGCACCTGCAGAGCAACTTCTCGCACGATGCAAATGCCGTAGTGGCAGTATTCACCTTCAAACCCAACCAGCGAGTGCCGGCTTGGGTGATGAGCAACAAACTGCCGGTGAGAATCAGGGTGAACAAGATCAGTGCGATGCTAGACCCTAAGCCACTGCCGATGTATACCATCCCAGTGGAGAAGAATCAAAATGTGATGAGAAGTTCAAAGCTCGTCACACCTGACCCAAACAAAGACAACGTGAAGAAATGATTGGACTAAGAAGAAACAAAAGAGGAGACATGGTGCTGACCATCGATACCTACATCGATATCGACTCAACACCAGATATCCAGTCAGACTACTTCGACTGCATATACATCAATACGACGAGTGAACGTGCGTTCCATGCAATCCTGTTTGGAGCCAGCCCTATCCTATCGTATAAATGTAGCTATAAGCCGATATTCGTCAATACGGCGGTATCGGGAAAGGAACAGATCACTGACTATATCGTAGACGCATACGTCAGCGACATGAGCAATGAGAAAGTTTACGAGATTATCGACCGAATCAAGATGGCAAAAGAGAAGTACGGCATCAAGCAGGAAACTGCAAGACCTACACAGCCGAACCAGCTTTTTACCAACATTCTGAGATATCTCCTATCACGCGACCAGAGAATCATGGGACACCGACTCCTGGAAAAATCATCGCTGGGATACATCAACCCTATCTTTGAGCACTATCACAGTTTGGGTCTGTTCCATCTCAACGAGATGTTCATGTTCAAGGACTCCCTGGTGGAATATGGTGCACTCAAGGTTCACCGCTTCCTCATCAAGGAGCACCTCTGCCCGAAGTGCAACCACTCGCACCTGTTGTATACAGAGTGCTGCCCGAAGTGTGGAAGTTCCAACCTGAAGATTCAGAACATCATCCACCACTTCAGCTGCGCCAACGTCTCGCCGGAGAGTACGTACAACGTAGGCGGTGTGCTGGTATGCCCGAAATGTCATAAGAAACTGCGCCACATCGGTGTAGACTATGACCGACCTGCAGTGGTATATACCTGCAACGACTGTGAGAACTCGTTCACAACCCCACTGACCAAGGCAACCTGCTGCTACTGCGAGAGTACCTTCCCGGTGAATGCACTGGTGCCACGAGACGTAGTAGACTATGAGATAACAGAGGAAGGTGTGCGCGCCCTGACACAGGACAGCCTCATATTCAACAACATGACCAACCTCTATGACAACTTCATGGAATACCCGCTGCTGGTAAACCGCCTGCGCCGACTCCTGATGGAGACCTACCGCAAGGAACAGGTATCAGTACTGGTAGGAAAGATATGGATACTGAATGCCGAACAGGACACGGTGAAGATCAAGGACAGTCTGCAAGCCAGCTTCTGCCGCCTCTTCTCCAACCACAAGGTGTCGTACAACAACAACATCTTCTACATCACGTATTCCGTATTCAGCGACATCACCGTAGAGGATGCACAGCATGAACTGAGCAAGCAGATGTCAAAGGCTATCAGAAAGGTGGCCGACAAGATAGAACCGGACGAGCTGATATGCTGCGTTCTCGATACCAAGACCAAGGAGGTGACCGGCAACTACGAGGAATTCTTCAACAAGATGAACTACGTAGAGCTGACTCCAGACGACTACTGCGGTTATTCGGAGGAAGAAATGACCGAAGAAGAAGAAAACAAGACCGCAGAGACCCCACTGGAAATGAAGCCGAAGGAAGATGAGAACGACAAGATCATGAAGCGCGTCAAGCTATACAAGCAGCTGGTTGCCGTACTGATTACCATTGCCGGTATACTGATACTGCTAGCCATACTGGCACTCACGATATTGAGATAAGAAACAACTAGTAAAGAAAGGAGATGAGTAGGTATGTTTGAAATCGTAGAAACTCTGAACCACTTCATGGACTGGTTGAGTACACTCTCACTGAGCAGCATCCTGAGTACCTACTGGTTTCTGTTCTTCATTGAGATGCCGAGATATTACCTGCTGGAATATCTGGTAATATTCAACCGACTGACCAATAAGAACAAGATAGAAAAGGAAAAGGAAGTGGCAAGATTCTATCTCTACAGAGAGAATCCCCTCGTTTCGATACTCGTACCGGGAAAGAATGAGGGAAGACATATATACAAGATGGTGAACTCGCTCGCCGAACAGACCTACAGAAACTATGAAATCATAGTGGTAGACGACGGCAGCGATGACTACACCAAACTGATATGCACCGACCTCTATCGGGCTGGTTACATCACCCATTATCTGAGACTGGAAGACCGAGGAGGCAAGGCTGCGGCAAGCAACTATGGTGCACAGATGGCTAAAGGAAAATACATCGTCTGCCTGGATGCCGACTCATCACTGGACCGTGATGCGCTGGAGAAGATTCTCCTCCCCTTCTACATCGACGGTATGGTAAAGGGTGTGGGCGGATGCGTGAAGGTACGCAACAACAAGGAGACCATCTGCTCATCGCTGCAGGCGTTCGAATACCTGAAACGCATACAGGTGGGACGAATCGTAACAAGCGAGCTGGGCATCTACCACATCATATCGGGTGCCTTCGGCGCCTTTGACAGAGCGACACTGAAAGAGGTAGGATTCTGGGACATCGGACCAGGACTGGATGGTGACCTCACACAAAAGATAAGAAAGGCAGGATACAAGGTGAAATTCGCAGAAGATGCCATCTGCATGACCAATGTGCCGACAAAATGGTTTAAACTGTATCACCAGCGTATCAGATGGTCGCGTTCGCTCGTAAGATTCCGCTTGCGCAAACACCGCGACATCCTGCTGCCAACCAAGAACTGGTCTATATTGAACTGGATCTCCAACATGGAGAGCGTAACGTTCGACTGCTTCCTCAACTTCCTGTGGTTGTGGTATATCGTGAAACTCGCCATCACCTTCAATAGCCACATCGTAGAGATATTGGCGCTGGGCTACTTCATCCGAGTATGCTTCTCCCAATTCGCCTTCCTACTGGTGATGATGGTGACAGAGAGAAGAAAAGAGGAAATGTTCCTCTACCGATTCTTGCCGCTGATGTCGCCGTATACAGGTTACTTCCTGCGTATCGCCCGACTTTCAGCCCATCTGCAGGAGCTCTTCTTCCATCGCTCGTATGCCGATGCATGGAATCCGGAGAAAACTTCCCGATACGCTCAGCTGGAGGGAATGTAAAGAATGTATAAACAATAATATAAACTTAATATATATAGTATATGAATAACAAATCTTTTGAGTTTAAGATAGGCGTGATTGGACTAGGCTATGTAGGTACACCGCTTGCATGCTTATTCTCAAAGAAATACGATACTTGGGGTTACGATATCAATGCTGCCAAGGTAGCTAAATTAGCCAGGAAACAGGGAGCGGAAGACAGAATGCTGTCTAAAGCTCTCGAAAGGGGACTAAAGCTGACCTGCGACATCAGCGACTTGAAAGGCTGCAATGTATACATCATAGCTGTACCGACACCGGTAAACAAGTCGAACAAACCTGATATCAGCTGCGTCAGAAATGCTACTACAGCAGTAGGCAAAATCCTGAAACCGGGAGACATCGTGGTATATGAATCTACAGTCTATCCCGGACTGACAGAAGAAGTATGCGCTCCGTTGCTGGCATCAACATCGGGACTCAAGCTGAACGATAACTTCTTCGTAGGTTTCTCACCTGAGAGAATCAACCCGGGAGATACCGTCCACACCATAGAGAACATCGTAAAGGTGACCAGTGGTTCTACACCCGAAGCGGCAGAAATCATCGACAACCTCTACAGCTCGGTTCTCACCCATGGCACTCACAAGGCGAAGAGCATCAAAATAGCCGAAGCCTGCAAGCTGATGGAGAACTGCCAGCGAGATGTTCAGATAGCATTCTTCAACGAGATGGAAAAAATCTTCGACAAGATGAACATCAGCATCGAGGATGTGACGGAAGCTGCCAGCACAAAATGGAACTTCGTTCCTGCTACCCCAGGACTCGTTGGCGGTCACTGTATCGCTGTAGATCCATACTATCTCATCAACAAGGCACAGGAGGTGGACGTGGTTCCTTCGCTCCTCTCTACGGCACGCGAGGTGAACGAGCAGATGGCGGTATGGATGGCAGGCAAGATCAAGAGTGCATGCGACTTCAGAAAGTTCAAGGCTCCCGAGACCAAGGTGCTCATCCTGGGCTTCTCGTTCAAGCCTGACAGCGATGACATCAGAAACACCAAGGTGGCTGACCTCTACATCAACCTGGTGGGAACAGGATACAAGACTACCCTCTACGACCCGCTGGTAGACAAGGAGGAAGTGAAGAATGAATACGGCATCCATGTAGAGGATGACGCTAAAGTACTGGATAAAGTCTACGATATCGTGGTGATAGGTACACATCACAAGATATTCGATAACATCAATATGAACAAGTTGCTCTCAGCCAAAGGCTTCATGTGCGACATATACGGAGTACACAAGGCAAGAAAAGCTTAGAGCAGCGACGTCCAAAACCTAACTGTAGAATAAAAGAAAATCCAATGAAAAAGTAAATGATTATGAACAAATATAAAGTGCTGATCGTTGACGATATCCCTGAGAATATCCAGACTCTCGGAGAAATGATCAAGGATTTTGACCTGGATGTGAAAATAGCAGAAGGTGGTCAGGAAGCCATCGACATCATTGATTCATACACACCAGACATCATCTTGCTAGACTTGATGATGCCTCATGTGAATGGATGGGACGTGATAGATCACGTCAGAGAAAAATATAGCAAGAACGAGATGGTCATCATCGTTGTCTCCCTGTTAAACAACAAGGACAACATCGATGAATGCTATGAACTGGGAGTCAACGACTATATCACCAAACCGGTGATCAAAGCCCGACTCACCAGTTCAATAGAATCTCATCTCAGGAATCTCAGCAGAAATTAAGATATAGCCTTCTGCAAGATGTCGTTGGCATGAGCCACACGGTCACTTGTAGGAGGTTCTATCCCTGACAACGGGTAAGGTATACCCAATTTTTCATACTTGTAGATGCCCATCGTATGATAAGGCAATACATCAATGCGCTCTATATTAGAGAGCGTTGAGAGGAAATCGCGCAATTCTTCCAGGTATTCATCCTTGTCGGTAATACCTGGAATGAGTACGTGACGTATCCATACCGGCTTGTGGATCTCGCTCAGATAGCGGGCACAATCCAGTATATTCTTATTGGAATGAAGCGTGAGTTTACGATGCTCTTCATCATTGATATGCTTGATATCAAGAAGAACAGTATCAGTGACGGTCATCAGACGCTCAAATTTCTCGAAGTTTTTCCCTTCTCTATGAAAGGGTTGAGCCGAGGTATCAAGACAGGTATTGATGCCACGCTGATGGGCTTTCTCGAAGAGTTCGATGAGAAAGTCTATCTGCATCAATGCCTCGCCACCGCTCACAGTAATTCCTCCATTATCTCCCCAATAACTCTTGAATCGCTCTGCCTTGTCCAGCAGGTCATCGGCACTCCACTCCTCTCCTACTCCTGTCTTCCAGGAATCCGGATTGTGGCAGAACTGGCAGCGCATGGGACAACCTTGCAGAAAGATCAAAAATCTGA
>ERZ1034939.1159-NODE-1159-length-13448-cov-4.965355_pt1 | contig 13448 bp, 9 predicted proteins | sample MGYA00520626_ERZ1034939 | MGnify/ENA primary metagenome ERZ1034939 (study PRJEB33766, sample SAMN09781751) | gut metagenome | biome: gut microbiome | host: Homo sapiens | place: Madagascar | study: EMG produced TPA metagenomics assembly of the PRJNA485056 data...
GATTATTTGCTATATTTGCAGTGCTTGCATTATGATTTTAAAGCCCTCGCGGTTCTTGATTGATACACGCGGGGGCTTTTTTATTATACTGCTGTTATTTCTTTGCTTTCAAGCATAGCTACAAACTTGTTGCATTCGCAATTATAATCCTCGTTTAATGCTCCGCCTGTCGCATAAATTGTCGTTTGATGTCCGACAAAATAATTTTCGTTGTTTCTTTCGTTTTGTTTAATATCACGCAATCTTATTACACACATGCAATTACCGTCCGACTTTATGTAAGAGCGATTTAATAGCTTTACCCGTTTTTCGTCGTTTTCGCTATCGATATAATATATTATGTTATCGCAGGAGAAACAACTGTCCCCGTATTTTTTTACTGCAAAACGGTCTTTTTTTACTAACATGTTGTACATGCTTTCAAAGAATGCTTTTGCGTCCTCTGAATAGTCAGAGTTATATATTACTTCCGAAACGCCCTTTATTTCCTTATAAATTTTCATGTCTTTAATTTTTATTGTTCCTTGAAATCGGTCAAGTCCGTTTTGTTTTTGTTTACAATGCAAAGGTAATGTTTTGTTTTAATACGACAAATTATTTTACAAGTTTTTTACTCGAATAGTGATTTTTTTCGCGGGCGGGTAATTTTTTTTGAGGTGCTTTTTGTGTATTAATATGTAATACATTAAAATACTCTTTTTTTTTCATTTCCTATACTCTATACATTTGCCCTTAATTGCCTTTAATAGTCAAAAAAAGAGGCTTGCAAATCTGCAAACCCCTCTTAGTAACAATAAACAACACATATAAATCATTCGCAAATTTAGCTACTTTTCTATTATTACAAACTCCGTTCCGATTATTTTTGTGTGCGGATTTTTTGAAACTACATCTATTTGCCTGTTCTTCACCTTGTTAGTTTTCCATAAAAACCCTAAAAAGCGTTTATATTTTACACTCTCGACTATTATAAGACTGTCACGTACTTCTAAACGCCCCTCAAACGTTTTATTTTTCATACAGCCCTCTAAATCAATAAAGGGGGTATGTATGTCTATGCACTGTAAAAATACTGTGTCAGAGGGCAAAAAAACGATACTGTCGCGGACGTTTGTTTTTAGTGTCTCGATAGTTTTTGTCTGTGTAGTTGTTATCTCTGACAAATCGCGATTGTGCAGCTTCAGTTCGTTTATTATAGACGCGTCGGCCGCTCTAAACCGTTCAAATTCCGACACTTTGAGCGTCAACGCGTTTACGGTTGCGACTTGTAAACTGTCACGCACTGTATAACGTCTTATGTCTTGCATAAGCGTTTCAGTGTTTGACATGTATTTATCACGCTCCGCCGTCAACGTCTCGATTTTTTTTCCTCTTTCGCAGCAAATCATGCTACTTGCCGCAAAGGCAGCAAGCGCAATTGTCGTTATTATTTTCCCCATGCGAGTTTTTTAATTACGTTGATGTGTATTTTCGCTATCCTTTCGCGCCCTGTTTCAGAAAGCATTAATTTACAGTCTTTTTCGTTGTCCATAAAAAAATTTTCTGTCAAAACAGCGGGGCAAATAGTATGTCGGAGTATGTAAAAGTTTGCTTCTTTGTCCGCGTCCCCGTCTGCATAATCTTTTCTTATTTTCCACCCTGTAAACTCTTTTTCTGCTTCTTGATATAACAAAGTTGCTATATCGTCCGCTTTTGTAGTACCTCGCGACGTGTAGCACTCCCAGCCTGTTCCGCCGCCAGCGTTGCCGTGTATGCTGAAAAGCACACAGTTACTATACATTTGTTGATATTGATTTGCGCGGCGGCAACGCTCTTGCAAGGATACGTCGTTTGTTTCCGGCGTCAATATCTCGTACAGAATTGCCAAATCGTCCAATTTGGCGGCGATACGTCGCACAATATCCCGGTTAAACTCCCATTCAAACAGTTGCGAACCGTCGCCCCAAATGGGGGAACGTTTTCCGGCACAATTCACGCCGTGCCCATTATCAAGCAAAGGCATTATTCTTTGTTGCATTTCTTTTTCTTCTTAGGTTTTTCAAATTCATCATCTAACCGCTTTATAATAGGTTGTATATAAGAGGGCAAAGCGCGTGTAAACTCTAATCTTATGATATGATATACCACGCGCAAAGCGACATTGCGCGGGTACGCTATTATTAAGTTTCTGAACGTATTTTGAGCATACACCCACAAAAATACGTATGTCAACGATTTTAATATTACTTGTCCTACTTTTATATCTCCCAGCTTTACGAATATTGTATATACTATATTGATTATCAATAAATATAAAAACAGTTCGCATAAGGCGTTTTTGAACTTTTTAAACGAAAAGTTTTTACATCTTGTGATTGAAATGCCGTCCGCCCGCATGCCCGCCCATATATTAAGTGCGAACATTAATATTAAAGCTATCATAAAATCCAATGTTGGCGTAATGTACGCCAGCACTGGACTTATGCAACTTATTGATATTAAGCGGCCTTGCTCAAAATTCAATATCTTTTCCATTATTCATTATATATAACGTTTTTGTCGTGCGGGTAAGTAGTAAAGTCAAATGTCTCTATGTTTTGTACGCTATCATACTCGCAAATACGCTCAAATTCAGCCGCGAACAAATACCCCATTCGCATTGCTGCAGAGGTATTAAAGCCTTTGTTAGCACTGTCACTGCCTCCGTAAAAATGCACGGTATCGGCTAAAAATCTGTGTGTTAATGTCTCTACTCCTTGTCTCTTGTATTCCCATAATGGCGGAGTGTTTGAACGTCTTGCAACGTCGACGACGGGAATGCTTAATCTGTTTGCTATCCACCGCAATTCCTTGTTGCAGTTTTCTTGTGCAGAGTAGCTAAATGATTGTGCATTAATTAAATTCGTCGATACAACAAATTTGCAATTAGGAAATAAATTACCTACTCGCAAAACAATATATCTTACAGCTCCTGCAATTTTGAAAATCGGCACTTCGTTCATTTCATTGAGAATCGAAGCACCATCTACGTTATGACGTATAAATATATTGTCCATCAAATCATCATAAGAAAGCGAATCGGGATTTATATCCACGCTTTCCACGTCCTCTTGATTTATATAAGAGACTGTACTAAAATTGCCCGTCACGCTCGTATCTCGCGTTTTGCCCATATCATTTGCGCACCCGCAAATGAATACATAATCCGGGGTAGGTATGCCATGCGCGACTTCGGGTTGTTCGTTATACCTTGATATAGTATTTTCAAGCAAGGCTATGAACGATTTTGACGGATTTTGAACAACATCATCTACAAATGTCTTGCTTGCGTCAGTCAATGTATATCCTCCTGCAGAACTGTTATATACCGATTTAGGTTTAACGGCGTCTACAAAATACCTAAGCCACCCCGGCATGCTCCCGCCCTCAAAAGTCGACGTATTGCCATATCCCCCAGCAAGGCTATCCCCTAAAATCCAAATATTTTTGAACGTATTACGCTTTGTAAGGGATATTTCATTTCCTGTTACAACGCCTTTATATATCAATTTTTCTGCACTTTTTATTGCTGCTAAAACGTCTTTTTCTTTGCAAACGATAACGGGATAATCGGTTATATCCCCCTCATAAGGCGTTAGACATTTAGCGACTTGCATATACATATATTTTGCGCCAGCAGGTGCAGTAAATTTCATATAACCGTTGTATCCCAAATTACCATTTCCGATATTCCAAAATGTTGAGAATCCTTTTAAATATGTTACATCTTCTTGCGTATATACACTAACAATATTTTTATTTTCGTCTAAAAATATAACAGGGTTATTAGCCCTCATAGATTCATTTGTAATGCCGTCGTTTTTTACAGCGTTGCCAACCATATAGGTTTCGCCCGCCTCACAAGGTACATACATAACCGCCCCCGAGTTATTAGCAGAACTAATTGCCGGTTCAATTCTATTATTTTTGTATATTACTGTTGCATTTATCAAATTATACTTTGTAACTAAGTTACTTCCTGTCGGTTGTACAAAATCCTCCGTCGGTTCTTCTGTTAAATATAAATTTGCATATCCGCCGTTGAAATATTTCAATGTGCGTCGCGTATCAATAACTTTATTCGAAAATTCTAAATAGTCAAATTCTGATTCTGTATTTTTATCGCCTTGCGATGTTGCTATTAAGTTATTGCCTTTATCAAACAAGTTAATTGTAAACCAATCACTATTTCCGCCAGCAGGCGCGGGCGAAATATGTACTTTGCCCCTGCACATCATTTCATCTACGGGAAAATAATACGTATTATTGTCGCTGTTCTCTTCCCTACGCAAATAATACTCTTTATGTTCGTTGCTTTCCGCCTGCTTCCAACACCATATTTTTTGCCTGTCTGCGTCGTCTTTTCCGTCAAAATACAGCTCTCGCCAATCGCCTGTAACAGAGTTTTTATACCTAAACCGTTTGATAATCGGGCAGTCTTTGACGTACAATAATGCAGTAGCATTATCCTTTAAATCGTATTTGCTATCAAGGCCGAATAGGTCTAATATTTCTTCTCTTATCGTGAACGTCGTCCCGTCCCACATGGGAGAGAGTAAATAAGATTTCGACATGACTGGGTCGCTTTTTTCTTTGAAAGCAAACAAATTAAGCCATGCATCGTCCTCACGTGGCAAAGTAGAAGAGACTATTAAATAGTCATAGGATGAACCGTTGTCTGCTTTTGTGAAATACGCATCATTTTGCCATGTTCCCTCTATCACAAAATTAGTGTTTAAAAATGCGTATTGATAATCAGAAAAAAAACGGCCTGTTCCTAACGTCTTTGCGCTTGCAAAGTCGACATTATCAACTTTAAAAACGTATGTACGTCCATTCGCGTTAAAACCATTTTTACCTACGCTATTTCTTGATATTCCACATAAAAAAGGCGTTTCTGTTGAGTGTAAACCTACAGGCTCACCAGCCAAATAACTTATATCTTTATTAGACAAAGTACTTGCAACCTGATTGTTAAGACTATATATATAAGCTAAATCTACCCCGCTTACTAAGGTCTTCGGGAAAGCATATACAATCGGAGAATAAGGGAATTTTTGTGAACTATATAAATCTCTTTGTACGCGCCTCGCTTCGGTTAATCCATTGCCATTATTATTCCCGCTCATTGTATTATAAAGCGAATGTGTCATAATAAATTTTATAATAGACGTTTCTTTCGCGGCTGTTTCCGACCATTCCCCCGCCAACTTCGCAGCTGTAATCTCATAAAATTTATTATTATACATAACATATTGCCCTTTTTCATACGTTTTTGTAGTAGAAAACGCGGGGATTAATGCACCTAATATTTTATCCGTCAATGCTTTTTGCGACATTACATCCGTCTCACTGTCGCCCCATTCCTGCACAGCTTCCACCGTCGCGCCCGTCGTTGCTTTGATGTATTCTGCCAAGCTCGACGCTGTCGTATCTGTCGCTTTCCATATCCCCGCAGGGTGGGCGGCTGTAAACTTATAAATAAGCCCTGTATATCGTACAAAATCGCCTGCTTGATAACTTGTTTGCTCTGAAAATTGCGGCACATCGTCTATACCAACTATCGCGGTTACAGCGTTTTGCGACATCACATCCGTTGCACTTGCGCCGCTGTTTTGCAGGACGTTAGGCACTGCTGGAGCTACCGCTATACTTATTTTCGTCCAATTTGTTTTGTATAAAAATATTGCGGTCTCGCCTTTATTTACCGCGAGATTATTAAAGTACTGATATGTACCTTGTTGCGTTGCAACGTAAAATATTACGCCGTCCGGTGTGCCGGGGTTCGTTGACGGTGTCGCAAGCCCTGCAAACGTTGCATTTTCGCCCAAATTATTAACTATCGAAAGCAATGTATTTTGCAATACTTGCCCCGTTATTTCTTCGTTGCCATTTTCTTTTATAACATCTTGAATAGCAGCTTTTAAGTTATCCCAATTTGCCATGATTATAAAGTTTTAGTTATTGTATTATGTTGAAATCGTTGTTAAAGTCGTTATTAAAATCCGCGTGCCCGTTTATGTAGCCCCGCCCGATTTTCTTAACTACTGTGTCTGTTTGAAATTCGCATTCAACGTTAGCCAAATTGCCCTGTTGTTGCCATTTAGGTTCGATTAAAAAGCTATCGACATTATACAGATGTCCGTATTTGTCAGTTACTTGTACAATGTCGCTAAGTCGTATTAACCGCATTACGTCGCAAAGATATTCGGGGGCGAGAAATGAAAATTTATAGGTTTTTTCGCTGATTTGTTTTTCAGGAAAAAAATATCCGTCTCTTTCTTCTCCCTCTTCTTCAAACTCGTAATCGGGCATACCCAGCTCGGTATTCAGATATAGAGTATTTTTAAAAGTCGGATTTTTGTAAACTATTTGCCCGTTATCAAAAACTAAGTTTTCAACGTCCCACCACTGGATTTTGAGGTATGCGGAAACGTTTTGCACGACTGTTATTACTTCACTGTACCATGTTTCAACGCTGTCAGACATCACAAAATAATAACGCCCGTCGAATTGATTCAAAGGCATAGGCATGTAAGCAGGAAACAAAATAACGTCATATCCTAAGTTTTCAAACCTAACAATTTGCAAACCAGCGTCTTTTACATATTCTGTATAATTCGCTATTACTGCATTTGTATTTGCGTTTACAACATTAAAAGACTTTATTTCGTTTGCCCTTGTTTTTCGTATCAACTGAAAAGGCAAAAAGAAATCGGCAGGCGCATACAAGGGATATACTTCCCCGTAAGCGTAGCTTTTCTTTGCTTGTTGCTCCGCCAAACTCCCGTACCACGGGAGCACGCTTAAGTTATTATTATTCAGTACCATATTTCAATGTTGTATTTGCGACGTAACTACACAAATTTACGCTTATTTTTTCTATTTGTCCGTTTCCTAAGTACGTTTTTATCAACGCAATAGGATTTATTTCCACGCTCGCGGGAAAAGACAAAGTTTGCTTTTTGCGTCTGTCGATTGATTTTGCGTAATAATTCCCGCCGTTTATTTTTATGTCTTTCGCGGGCATGTCGTATAACCAAAAATTAGGCTGCAAGTAAAAGTAAGACAAATACCCGTTTTGCAAGTGATAATCAATGCCTTGCACTGTCAAATCAACGAAAGGCAATTCCAACTGCCCGCCGCTGTCGGGCACTACAGCGGCAAAAAGCGCGAAGCCGTCCGATGACATTTCAGAGGGGTTTAAAAGCAATAAATCAATGTCGGACGTAAAATTTGAAATCGTTATATCTTCAATTTTACCCTCTTGCACATAAGGGCTTACGACCTCAATAGGGTTGCCCTCGAACATGGTCGAAACATCGTCCATCCATTCAAACTCATACCGTTCGGGCAACTCTTCTTTGTCAAACGTGTAATTAGATGTTCCAAACGCCCACGTTTTGCCGTTGCGCACGTTTATTAGCTTTGTCAAATCATAACTTACAACGTTGTTTTTAGAGTAGCTTCCGCCGTTCCGGAAAAACTCTACATGTTCGATTTTTAATTTGTTATCTTCGATATACCAATACAGTTTGAACGTATCACGCAACATATTTAATATTTGCTGCAGCGTGATAGGAGCGTTTTGCGCGGGCGTTTGATATTCTCCGTTTATTATGTTGCTTTTCTGACTTATAAGCAATGTAAATTGCCTTATCCCGCCGTTTAAAGGGTTTGAATCCGCATATAAAAATTGACTGTATTCAGCTGTAGCCTTGTGCGTTATCTCGGGCGCGAACTGCTGTAATAGTACGTTTATTGTTGACGATAGCGTAGCCGCGTCACGGAGTGTATACGCCTTGCGTGCGTCCTTATCCATACTATCGTTTAACCAATAAAATTTAAACCACACAGACGCATTACGCCACGTGGAGCGGGCTATAGGGTAAAAAACATCTGTTGATGTGCCCTCGGGCGGTAGGAAATAACGCCCGTCGTCCGCCTTGCCCCATTGTGTTGGCGTGTCAGAATAATTATTTGATATATAAAAAGTATCGACGTTGTAGGGTAATACTTTATGATAGTTTTTATTGTCCGCTACAATGTCATCTGCCGGCACATCATAAGTGGGAACGCCTTTAACGTCGTCTACGTCAGACAAATAACGCGCCATAATCGCATAAACCTTTATATCGCCCGTCGTCGTTCCAAAGCCTTGCGCGGAAAGCGTTATTGTTTCGTTCGTTATCCGATTGTTTTTCTGATTTTGATAAACGATACTGCCTGTTACTTTTGATTTTAAAGTATATGTACTTACCCACTGTATGCCAGCCGTTGCGGAATACTCTAAATAATACATAATATCCTCATCTTCGGGCAAAAACGTTGCACTTTCATGCGTCCCGCTGTCATCTAATGTTATATGCCCTACATATACGCCGTTGAGGTCGTCAGGCGCGCCCGCTCCAGCTGTTAACGTTACTTCCGCGTCGCGGCTTGACAAAGCAAAATAATATTTTCTTGCCAGCTCTGTTACGTCGTCGACGGGGCTGTTAACGTCTATTTCAAACGTGTAATTGTTGAAAAAGCATGTAACGACATCGTCTCCAGGTACATACACCTGTATAAGAGGACGTTTGTAGATTGTCAGAAATTCGTTGTCGGGGGCAAGCTCGATTAAATTATATTCTTTTTCAAGCCCTGCAAGTACTTTGTTGTATTCATCGTCTACAGAGGGCTGCACCTCTATTTTTTCGTTATCTTCGTCTATCGTGCAGTCTGTTTTATAAAACTTGCCCTTGAAAATCTCGCTGTAGGTTAGCCCGAAATCGTTTGAGTGCTCGATAGTAAATTTAAACTCTGTATTAAAAGCTGCAGAGTTGATTAACGCGAAATCATTGCGCACAAAAGACAATTTCCCGGATATTTTTTTTCGGTAAAAACGTTGATTTGATTCTAACTCGTAGTCTAAACTCAAATCATCTTTGTAAATCGGGTAAACTTGTGTCTTTTTCCCGTTTATTTCTATGTAAAATCTGTATAAATTCATCGTCTTATAATTCTGCGTCTCACATTTTTATACTCTCTTATCTCATTGCCGCGCGCGTCGGTGTAGATTTTCCTTTCTCCGCTTTTGCGGATAGCACTAACATCGTCGGACAATTTACGCAAATCGGGTTTCTCGCTCACGTTTACCATAAGCGGCAGATTTTCACCGCCATAGGCGTTAAGATATTTGTGCGCGAATGTCCCATTGTTGAGGCTGTTAATCACGTCGGGAATATATTTCCTAAAGCGTCTCGAATTGCGCTTGTTTATAACTGCGAAAAACTCGCCGCCCTCCGCGCGTCGTTTTGTTCCGTCTTTTTTCGTCCCTAAATCTATATCGTTGCCCGAGGCGTGTGACCCACCCTCTAAGAGTTCTACTGTACCCTCTCCGTATTCCTCTGTATTTGTTGTATTTTTCGCGAGTTGCGCGGCCTTTATTTTCGACGCTGCAAAGCTCGCCCACATTGTAGCTATAGCGGGGATAGCAAGCGGGAAACCTAATTGAGACCAAATTAGCGCGCTGGCTGTAACCAAGTTCCCTATTTGTTGTAAAGACTGTATCGCGGCCTGTTGCTTCTGTGCTTTTTGCTGCTCTTTGATTGCTTTCTGCTGATTTTTCTTTGACGCTTCAAGCTCTTTTTGCGCTTGTGCGACGTTTGAAGCATAACCATTCGCGCGCGCCTGTAATTCAGCGTCTAAAGCATTTTGGGCTGCGTCAACTTCCTTTTCAGCTGCTTCTACAGCCGCTTGCGCGGTTTGTATTCTCGCTTCTGCAATGTCTTGTAACGTTCCGATTATCAAGCCTCCAGCCATTGCGGCGGCGTATGCTTGTTCCTCGGTAAGTCCTAATTTGCTAAATACTGTTTCACCCCCAATTTGCGTATTAAGGATGTTATTTAAATGCGAGATTGCTTCACTTGTATTTTGCGAAAAATCGTTTATCACGTTTGTGACGGTACTTATTGCATTCTGTATGCTCGCCGTCCTCTTTTTTATGTTCGCTTCGTCCTTTGCTGCTTGCGCGTCGTTGTAGTTTGCTAAAATTCCGCCTGCTTCGTTGTCGTACGCTGCTGTTATGTCACTTTCTGACTGTCTTTCGCCCGCGGGCTTTTGCGTGTTCTGCGCTTTTGCAATTTCTAACGCTACACGGTTGCGGGCGGTAAGTAAATTAAGCTCTTCTAAAGAGCCTTTTTTTACTGCCTTTAGCTTTAAATCTATAGTTTCCTGCTGTGCTTGCAACTCTTTTATTTGTCTGTCTTTTTCAAGTTTCAAAATCGCGTCTGTTTGTTGCTGCTCAAGTAACAATATTTGCGCGTTTATTGCTTCGCGCTCCGTTTGCGTCAAGTCTTTTTGAGTTTCAAGCGTATGTTTTAAGTCCTCTACTTGTCTGCTGTATTGATACTTTATTTTTTGCTGCTGTTTAGCAAAGCCATATTCCTGCATTGCTAATTGAGCGTCCTGCAATTTTCTTATTGCTGTGATGTTCTTTTTATACGCTTCTTCTGCTGATTTTGTTTCTTGCTCTATTGTTTTTGCGACACCTCCGCCGCTCTGTGTATTTTTTGTACCCCTTAGCACTTTATTTCCACCCTCGGACATTTCCGCACCACCTTTACTATTTGTATTAGATAGCATTACAGGGATTGTAAGAGGCTTTATTTTCTTCTGCAAGTTTTCGGACATTTCGCCGAAATTGTCCGAAATATCCTTTGCCGTTGTCGTAATCAAGTTGCCCCATGCTTTCGCATAGTCTGCCACACCTTTTTTAACATCGTCAAAATCAAGTGTTAATGCGCCTTTTATTACTGTGCCTGTTGCTTTTATTATGTCAATCAAAAATCCGAAAGCATTGCCGATGAGGTCTAATCCGCTCTTGAATGTCGCTATTACGCCATTTACGACTACGCGCACGGACAAAGATTCATTGTATAGCTCTATAACGTAATTAACAAGACTTATAATGCCTTTTATAAGGCCTGTAAGGGCTTCGTTTATAAAGACCTTTACACGTGTCTGCAACGTCTCAAAATTGCCGCCTGTAGCGTCAAAAAGGCCGCTTAGTGCGTTCTGTAATTCGAGTTGACTGTTTAATTGCTCTTCTTGCAATTTCCCAAGCTCGCCACTATCTTTTTTTACGTCATTTAATTCTGTATCAATGTCTTTAAGCGTTTTAAGGTATTGTAAACCCGCGTCCTCGCCCGGGCCACCGAATATGTCCGCTATAGCTGTGCCGACGGCGGCGGAACTTGCAGGAAGCTCGTTCAAACGCTGTGAGACTTCTTGCATTACGTCAAACGTCGTTTTTGCTCCGCTTTGCAAGTCTTTTTGTACTTGTTCGCTCGATATGCCTATGCCGTTCAGCGCGTCCGCCGTCGCGGTTGTCATTTCACGTAAACGCAAGTTAGCTTCTTTTATCGCGTCTACACCCTTGTCAGAAAAAATACCTGCCTTGTTTGTCTGTGCGATTATTGCTACAAACTCATCCGCGTTTATCCCTGCTTCTTTGAAATAAGCGGGGTATTCTTTCAAAGTATCAAGGAATTGCCCGTTTGCGTCGCCGCCTGCGATGAAACCGTCCTTTACGATTTTTATTGCTTCGCTTGCGTCTATCCCGAATTGCTGCGAGAGGGCATTAGTAGCTATTAAAGTCTCTTTAAAGTCTGCATTAAACGTATCTGCAATTACTTGTACCTCGTTCCTAAATGCTTTTAAATCGTCGCCTTGCTTGCCTGTAAATTGCTGTGTTAGTCGTGTAGCTTCCTGCAAGCCGGCGTTATAATCATACCACCACTTAAACGCTACGCCCGCGCCTGCTACGCCTGCGAGTGACAAAAAAACGGGGTTTGCAGCAAGTCCTTTTATCGTTGCAAAGAGTGATTTGAAGCCGTTGCCGATTGCTGCAATTGCGTTTTCCGCCGCTTCGCCACCTCGCCCTAAAGCTAAAATGCTCTCTCCGAACTGGTTATTAAGTCCTAACGTTTCTTTTAATCTGTCCCCGTATGCGGCTATTGCGTCGCTGGCTTCTGTATAATTTCCTACATTCAATTGATGTTTGCCAGTCGCTTCTTGTAACCGCTTCATTTCCTCGTATATATCCCTTGTTTGCTCTACCAATTTGCGACCCTCTGCAGTGCTTTCCCGCTCCGCTTTTGTCATGTTGTTAAGGTAGATTTTATTCAACGAATATTGTGCAGACAAACGATTATAAGAGCCCTCTGCGGTGTTGTTAATTTTTACGACAAGTTTGTTTATGTCGTTTTGTTCCTTTGTCGCTTGTCGTAATTCTGATAACCGTTTTGCGTTTTCGCTTTCCGCAAAAGCTAAATCGCGTTGCGCTTTAGCAAGTTTGTCAGCGTCGTTTGCAGCGTTGCGCGTTGCTGTGCGCCCCGTCTCCGTTGCACCGCTGACACTTTTTAAAGCGTTTGAAAGCTGTACAGCCTCGCGTTGTATGTTTTTCAGTGCGTTTGTATATGTGTCTGAAAGCTCATCTAACTGCTTTATCAAGTCAGTTATTGAGTTGTCGGGCTGCACTAAATCGCTGTATTTTATTGTTCCGTCGGTTGCCATTTTATTTAAGCGGTTTTTTCTTTTGTTTCTTTGCGAGTTCGTTTATATACTCAAAAGCGTTATAATATTCTAACGTTGTCATTTTTTTAGGGGCTACATGCAAGTTTTCAGAGAGAATAAGGCACATTTTTTCAAATTGTTTGTCGTGCGCTATTTCTACGCTTTTATTACCTGCGAACGTTTGCGGGTGAAAGTATGTAATTAGTTCGTTTGTTATGTCTTTTATTTCTTTCTCTTCTTTCTCTGTCGCTTTGCCGTCGATTATTGTTTTTAATATTAATATCGTTCGTTGTTTGAGTATGTCGTAATACTCTTTTAATCTCGCGTCGTCAAACAATTTCGGGAAATATGTTTGTAGCTCATCATCTATTTTTTTTTTAACCGTCGCGAACGCGGCGGCAAAGTCTTTTACTGTAATATCTTGTAATAGCTCACAAGTCTTTTTAAGTCCCTCGTCTGAAATATCGTCGCAACTCATATCGTTTACAGACTTTACAAGCACCGCAAAGGATAACAGCTTAGGGGATATATTTTGCTGTATGAAATAGACGTTTTGGCGCAAATTCTCAAGCTCTGTGACCGCTAAAGCGGGCGTTTTGCTGTTTGCATACTGTATAGCTTTCTCAATATGTTTGTCAAAGTCTGATAAGTCCGAGCCGCAACCCGCGTCAACAAGCAACATTTTATTGTACTTGTGAAATCGTACAATCGGGAGTTCTTCAATGCTTTCGTAAAGCTCTATTCGTTTGCCTGCTAATGTTATTGTTTTCATAATAATTTACGCGCTATTACTGTCGAGAAAAAAGGTATGTATAAAAATTCCCACTCTACAAAGAGGGCGGCGGCGAATAGAGAGAAACAGACACTTGCCC